>ENA-OQDF01000964-OQDF01000964.1-human-gut-metagenome-genome-assembly--contig:-NODE-964-length-11923-cov-1.332146_pt1 | contig 11923 bp, 12 predicted proteins | sample MGYA00242769_ERZ504597 | MGnify/ENA primary metagenome ERZ504597 (study PRJEB26092, sample SAMD00036305) | human gut metagenome | host: Homo sapiens | study: EMG produced TPA metagenomics assembly of...
CAGAAAATATTAATCTCATAACGCAAGATGTAAAATAACACATAAAAAAAGTGATGAAGATATGTATTATTGTAACATACCTTCATCACCTATAATTAATTATTAGTTTTTCTTAGCACTTAATAGATGCCATAGTTCTCTAACCCAAAGGACAAGTGAAGATAAGACTACAATAATAAGCCAATCTATAATACCTGATACATTCAAAGTCCAATTAAGTGTGTGGAACATTGGCTCAACATTAAAGAACTCATAGAATACTTCTACTATGATAATTTGTCCAATAACAATAACACCAACTATCGTTTTGAATCCTGAGCTTAGCTTAAGTTTGAACAGCTTTTTCCAGTTTCGAAGGAACGGGTATTAAACATATACCAGAAATGTGTCCACACAAATATTGAGAAAATCAGTGTCTGCTCATAAGGAGTTACGCTATTTGCTTCGCCCAACTGTAAAGTTAATAAGTCCATTAAACTAGTAACATCACTGTGCTGGAAAATATAAACGAATAATAGTGTCAACAGGAAGAAGAAACCACCAACACCAACAATATCGAAAGCCATAGGCTTATTGATGATAAAGGCCTGTCTTTCCCTTGGCTTATCATTCATAACTTCTGCTGAAGGAGGAAGTGAAGCCAATGCCATTGCGCCAAATGTATCCATAATCAAGTTCACCCACAACATTTGTGTAACAGTTAGTGGTGATTCAGCACCCATAAATGCTCCAACTAGAACAATAAAACAAGCTGCAACATTTACAGTTAACTGGAATAGTAAGAAACGTTGAATATTCTGGTAAAGAGAGCGACCCCACATAACAGCCCTACCAATACTGCTAAATGAGTTATCAATAATAGTTATATCACTAGCTTCTTTAGCGACTGAAGTACCAGCACCCATAGACAAACCAACATGAGCGGCTTTCAAAGCAGGAGCGTCATTAGTACCATCTCCAGTAACTGATACAACCTGATTCTTCCTTTGCAGAGATTCAACCAAACGCTGTTTGTCCATTGGTCTCGCTCTGGCTATAATCTTAAGATCAAGAACTATATCATCTAATTCACTGTCGCTTAATTTAGCAAATTCAGGACCAGTTATAATATGCTTATCGCTGTCAGTATTTGACCAAAGTCCAATCTGTCTACCGATTTCAATAGCAGTACCAGTAGTATCTCCTGTTACTATTTTAACTTTAATACCGGCTTTTATACATTCTGTTACAGCAGCTGGAACATCTGTTCTAATAGGGTCAGAGATAGCTACAATACCTAAGAAATTAAGACCTGTAGCAACTACCTTTCCACTTTCGATATATTTATCATTATCATCCAGTATCTGATAAGCAAATCCCAATGTACGCATAGCTTTTTTCTGATAAGCCTGAAGCTGATTGTCAACTTCTGATTTACTTACATTAGCAGAAGAACTGTTACACATTCCGTAAACTATTTCAGGAGCACCCTTTACATACAGGATTTTCTTTCCATTAACTGAAGAAGTAACGACAGTAGCCATGTATTTTCTTTCTGTAGAGAATGGTATCTCAGATAAAGTATTAGCACTCTCTTTTAAAGTTACATGGTCTATTCCTTGTTTGTGTAACCATAATAGTAAGGCACCTTCAGTAGGATTTCCAACAACATTTGGTTCAGTTCCTGACAGGTCTAGTGATGCTGTTGAGTTAACAGCAATACCTTCAGCTATAAGTTTGCTTGCCTCGTCTTCTTTAAGCTGTTGTTTATCCAGATTATAAATTTGGTTTCATAAACCTGCATTTTATTTTGTGTCAAAGTACCAGTTTTATCAGTACAAATAACGGTAATTGCACCCATTGTTTCACAAGCATGCATTTTACGAACCAGGTTATTTGTTTTCAGCATACTTCTCATAGAATAAGCAAGACTCAATGTTACTGCCATAGGCAACCCTTCTGGTACAGCTACAACAATAAGAGTTACAGCAATCATAAGGGTGTCCAATGTATGAGCTAAGAGTCCTGACAATTCTGCCTCAGGCAACAAATATTCATGTAAACCTAAAACAGCACCTATGAATATAACCGCAAAGTTATAATAGTAGAAACACATGCAGTTTTTGACCAGTCTTCAAATTTCTTAATAACCAGGTAAAAGAAAAGAGCAGTTGGAATAATCAAACAGCATGCCAACAGATCCATGAGAAATAATGAGCTATTCTACCAACAATGATTAATGTAGCAAAGCCATAACTTAAATTTGTAATAAGTTCACTTAAACCATCCAATTGCTCATTCAGAGGAGTTTTAACACCTTTCCTTACACCCTGTTGAGCAGCTAGAAGTTTAATGTATTCCTTATTTTCTTCTTCCGTTAGTTCTCTCTCTTCCTTTATTTCATCATATTCTTCCAACTTTTCATCTATATCACTACCTGTCATTTTAGCGAAAAGTTTTCCATTTTCAGTAGAATCGCCAACCTTATCTACTCTATATACACCGTGTCCTTCCATTACTCTTGTACCACGCAATACATAATTAGAAGGATAAGTAGCTTCAGAATCAAATTCAGATTCAATAGTAGTTTTGCTACAAACCGGCTCTCCAGTTAAGGTTGACTCATCCATATGGAGTGTAATTGATTCCAGCAGTTCTCCATCAGCAGGAACTTCATCACCAGTACTCAATAAAACAATATCCCCAACAACAATATCTTTTTTAGGAACTACCGTTACGTTGCTATTTCTAATTACTTTTACCGGTTCGTCATTATTAACCTTGTTCAATAGGTTAAAAGCCTTGTTTGCCTTAAGCTCAAAATAGAATGCCAAACCTGTTGCCAACAGTATAGCTACAAAAATACCAGCTGTTCAAAAAAGACTGTCAAACCTTCCCCAAGGCCAAAATATTCATAGCAAGCGATACCAATAGATAAGATACCGGCTATTATTAATATGACAATTAAAGGATCAGAGAATTTCTCTAGAAATTGTTTCCAAAGTGAATCCTTCTTAGGTGGCGTTAAAAGATTCACGCCATACTTGGCACGACTCTCAACAACTTGTTGGTCGTTTAAGCCTTCGTAATGTTTTCTTTTTTCCATGTATATTATGTATTAATTATTAATTTCTTCCATAAAGCCCTCAAGTCCACCTTCAAGTTGTTTACTTAAATCTTCCATTTGTTTTTTAAGATCTTTGACAGCACTTTTTGTCATCTTTGCTAGAATCTGGCCTTTAATTCTGCCTATCTCCTTTAGTTCCTCATCAGTATATTCATACTTAGATAACTCTTCCTCTATCTCTGTAAATTCATTTGTTATATTATTCCAATCTTCTTCAGAGTAATTTTCACTGTTATTATCTATCTTTTCCAACAAGGAAGATAATTCATCAACAGGAGTTTGAGAGGTTTCACAAGAAGTAAATACCAAAGGGGAAATTAAAAGAAAAAGAAATAGTTTAAAAATATTCATAGCTCAATTATTTAAAAAACTCTGTTTCGTCGATTTTAATTGTATTGAAATTATTATTTACAATACCATTTGAATATTAATATTCAAAATATAATTAATAGTATGTTGAGAATTTTTCTTGCCAAAATCAAAAGACATCTACGCTTTTTTCATAATAACAGTTACGTGTAAACTTACCATGAGTCATACCATCTTCGAATTTTTCTATCCAATCATAACCATAGGCTATCTTAAGATAATACTGGCCTTGTGGTATCTGATTTATTGTTATTGAAGAATTTTCGCTCACAAATATATATCGTATGCACCTGTCATTTGACAGGTCTATTATCTTCACAGCAATATCACAGCCCTCACCCATATTAATATCAAAATAATTGTCCTGAGGCATATTTCGGTTTAACCCCATAGGAAGAAGGTAGTTCTCCATCCATACTGCTATCCGATTTTAGAAGCCAACCTTCATCTATGTATTTCTTTTGTATCTCGCTTAGAACAGGTGAAGTCTCAACCTTTTCTTTTTTATTATTTGCACATCCGCTAAAAAGTAGAAGAGCAAAACATAAAATAAATATAGTTTTAATTCTCATAGAACTTAAAACAAACCATTAATTAATGCAGCAATAACAATGACCAGACCAATTATCTTACACACCATCCTTAATGCTGCCTTGTTTTTCTTTTTCTTAAAATTATTTTCGAGAAGTATAGGTATTACAAACCATATACATAACCCTATTATAACTGATATAATCATATTTCAATGTTTACGAAATAAAGAAACCAATGAAGAATATCGGTTTCTTTATTTCAGTATTTACAGTTTTAATCAACTAAACCATCACGATACATTTCGTTAACCTTGTTTTGGATAACAGTGTATTCGTCACCGAGCTTTTGTTTTCTCTCCAATCCATTGCCGTAAGTACCACGTATAACAGCAATAGCTTTCTGTTCGAGGCTACCATTTACAGGTATTGCAGATGATGTTTGAGTTTTTTTCTCTACTTTGACAACATCCGGCTTTGAACTTTGTTTAGAGTTGCTTTCTGATGAAGGCATCTCTGCTGTTGCTTTAGTAGGTTCTTCCTTTAATGTATTGTCTGTTTTCTCTACATTTGTTGAATCAACCTTTTCTGCTGTTTCTTCTGTTTTGGCAGGCTGAATAGAATCAGCTTTAGCAGTAACAGGATTCTGAGCTACATTTGTTTGTACTGATGTCTCATTATCTTTACCCACAAAAACAAAGAACAATATAGCAGCCAAAACAACTATACCCAAAAGACCCAAAGGTTACGCTTTTTACCACCTCCTGTTTTATTAACAGGTTCCTGCGGAGCTGTATTCTTTGGTTGTATATCTTGTTTTACATCAGAATCAGCTATCTTGGTCTTAAGAGTAACTTTTTCTTTAGTTGTACCATATTAGCAATTTACAATTAATTTCAAAGCCAGGAATTTCTCATATGCAGTGCTTAAGTTCCATTACATTGCTTTCGTTCTTCAATGCATAAACTCCATCCTTATTCTTAATTGAACAAACGCAGTAAACATGGCCTTCCTCTTTAGAGTCTGCTAACACTTCCAGATAGTCACCTGAGTCACTTTGAAGTTCTACACGTCCACCTTCGTCAGCATAGGTAACATCTTCACCTTCAACGGCAGCGTTATAATTCACGATACAAACATAAGCTGTGTCGATTTCACTAAGACTGGCAATATTTATTTGTTCTGTTTCCTCACCACCTGGAGCCGGTTCTTTATTATCACCCATGTGAAGCATAAATGGGAATTTGCTTAAATCACCTAGGTCAGATTTCTTTCCTCTATATTCATTAGAGAATATACCACCGATTGAGCCGTCTTTTTTCTTAAAGAATAGGCATAAATAAGGTCTGTATCAGAAGACCAAATAAGTTTTACTTTAAGTTTACCAGAGAAAGTGAAAGCAGCTTGTTCTTCTTTTCTACGAAGAGTAATTTTCTTTTTTAATGTTACTTCAGCCATAATTATAAAAATTAAAAGTTATTATTCGCATATTAGTGAGAACCCAGGTATTTTATCAAAAGCAGTACCCAAATCCATAACAACACCTTCATTTATAACAGAGTTAATACCCTCATTATTCTTGATACTACATACATGGTAAACATGTCCATCCTCGGTAGCATCAATCAGACTTCCAGATAGTCACCTGAGTCACTTTGTATTTCTACTCTACCTGAATCCTGGGCAAAGTTTACCTCTTCTCCGTCTATAGCTTTACTGTAATTTAATACGCATACATGCGCTGTATCTATATCATTTAGACTGGCAATATTGATTTGCTCTATAGATTCTCCCCCAGGTGCCGGTTCTGCTTCATCTCCCTTATGTAACATGAAAGGGAATTCAGACAAATTACCTAAATCAGATTTTTTCTGACGGAATGCTGAAGAGAATACGCCTCCGATTTGTCCATCTTTCTTTTAAAGAAAATACACAAATCCAAGTCTGTTTTAGACTGCCACAACAATTTTACTTTTAGCAGTCCATCAAATGTAAATTCCGCTGGCTTTTCCTTACGGCGCAGCGTAATTTTTCTTTTAAGCTGTACTTCTGCCATATGTTATTAGTTTAAAAAGTTAAAAATAATCCATTCTAACCCAATTCATTTTTTTTAATATCAGCTTTTAAAGAAATCATCTTTTGCAGATGGTTTCGTATGCTGTTTCTGTTTTGATTTCTCTAATTTAAAAGAATCAGAATCAAAGAAACTATCACCTGAAGATTCCTTTTTCTGACTATTCGTATTAGAAGGAACACTCTTGCCTTTATTTTGACCTAAGCTGTTCCCTTTAGGACTATCGGAGCCAAAGAAGTCATCACCTGAAGATTCTTTTTTCTGCCTACTTGTCTTATAAGGAGTTTCCTTATTTTGGTCTAAGTTGTTTCCTTTAGGATTATCAGTGCCAAAGAAGTCATCAAAAGAAGAATCTTTAGAAGGTCTATCTATTTTTACTGGAGGTTTTCCATACTCTTCAGTATTATTTGGCATAGGAGAAGATATATGTTTCTTTCCACTATGTTTATTCTCCCAGGCTTCTTCTGCATCAAAAATTTGTTTACGAAGATTCCTTATAATATCACTTCTGTCAGGATATTTCTCGTGTAATACCTTGATAATTTCTTTAGCTTCAGGCCATTGTCTATCAGCAATAAATGTTTTCACATTAGAAACCAAGCTCTCAAAATTCTTTTGATCTTGAATTAGCTTGAACTTGTCCTGTGCCTTTTCCAAATATCGTTTAATAGAATCATCAGATTTTATAGATAATGCTTTGTTGCATAGCTCTATAAGTTCTTCCCAAATGTTCATTAAACTTGCTTCATTTATCTTAATCTTTAACGATTCAAACAGCTCTATATCCTTAAGATATTTGTTCCGTCTTTCTTTAAGATAAACTATATGCTCATTCCATTTTCTAGGATTCTGAATATCCTTGTCAATGAGCTTATTGCATATTTCTATGGCTATGTCAAAGTTATCTTCTTTTTCGGCCTTAGTAAGTTCCTGTTCTAATAAGCCCAATTCTTCTTTATGCTTCTTCTGTATATTTTGGATTTTGGATATACGTTCCTCAATCTCTTTATTATTAGAATCAGCATGCTTAGCCTTATTCAGTTCTTCTAATGCTTCCTTATATAATTTCTGACCAATAAAGGTGTCAGCTCGTAAAAGAAACTCTTTAAGGCTTTCTGTTAATTTGATTTTTCTTTGTGATTCAGTAAGAATACGTTTTGCCTCAGAAGAATCAGGGCGTAATTCTAAAGCTGCCTCACTCTTTGAATAAGCATCCTGCCATCGCTGTGAGTTCAAGGCATCCTGAGCCATCCTGATGGTTTTATTATATTGCTCATTCTTGACCTTGATTTCGGATAGCTTTCTGTTTGCTTCATCCAACATTTTCTTTACTTCCTTATCATCAGGCTTTAAAGTAAGAGCAATGTTTAGAAGATCTATCATGCTGCTATAGTCGCCTTTCTTCTCATAAGATTCAGCGTCAACAATGGCGGCATTGAACTTTCTCTCATCTTCACGCATAGCAGCATTAGCAAGATCAATTTCTTCCTGCTTCTTAAGTGCAGCTTCTCTAGCTTTTCTATCTTCTTCTGCAATTTTAATCTGTTCTAATTGTTCATAAGAGAGATTTTCGATATTCTTTCTTTAAACTATCAAATTGAGACAAGTCCATTTGACTGTAAATACCAACAATCTCAGGAATATCCTTATTCCCAAAAGCAACTATATTGTTCGGAGTTACAGGATAACGCTGTAATAACTCTTCCTTGAACATGCTATTCTTAAATGAATCACCTATGAAAATAATATGACTTATATCTGAGAATACAATATCAAGTTCTTTTTACATATTGAACAATATTGTCAACTACATCATTGACTATTGTTTTGGTTCTTTCCTCAATAACATTCTTCAGAATAGTAGCATTCTGCTTATTATGTGGGGCTCTGGAGAAGTTATATCGTTATATATAACAGGACGACCAAACTTGGTGTTGTCAAGTTGTAATAGCCATCTTTCCAGATTTTGGTTCAATCTGTTAATTTCCTCTTCCTCTTCCTCTTTTCTTAGGAATTTAGTTGAATTATTAATTTGCCAAACAATCTGTTCCAGTAATGCCCGGCCTCTCAAATCAGTTCCATAACCTCTTAGGAGTCCTTCATTTCCTTGTCTAACAAAAACATTATTACTTTGTTTGTAAACGACATATCGGAGATTCTCATTGCAAGCTGTAATAACGAGAATGCAATTGAATCATTCAACAGGCCCTTTTTATTGGAAAGTTCTACAGCTAAGTGAGAGATTCTAGCAACACTCTCTTTGATAACAAAATTATTCTCTTCCAATATATCGAGAAAAACCTTCTGGGCGGCATACGAAACATCAACTGAAAAAGAGATGTAGGTATCTATTTTCTCATTTTCATTAAAGTCCCTAGTTAGGTGTTCAAGTATATCAGATGCCTTAAAGATTTCTTTCAAACTAACATCTTTTCCAAATCTTTTAAAGGTTTCATCTTCTTTTACGACTTTAGAGAATATATCACCATAGTAATGAAGCTCCTTATCCAGATAATGCTTCTGATAAGATTTACCATAAATAACTCTATCATTATTAATATCTTCATAAAATAGAGCCAAATACGGTCCTTCCCTATTAGGCAGATCTATACGACGAGGTATATTGTCGTAGCAGACTGCTGCGGCAATATACCATCTGTCTATATATAGTGATAATGTCTTCATTAACTAAACACTTTTTTATTAATGTTTTCTCCAGGAAGCATGAGCCTTCTGCTATAATCAAAGGTTGATGATAAGCGAAAGAACCACCATTATTTACTTTTCGTTTGGCACTCTTATATTCGCTGTCCTGGCAAATGAAAGCTCCTACCTTATTTGGAAGATCGGCGAAATCATTTCTGAGTTCAGCGTCCATAGTGCATAATTTAGTTTTTACACTTACGAAATTGATAAAGATATTGAAAAACTCTTCAAAACATTCCATGCTTGTGAAGTCAAAGTAATTCATATCATTATCGAAGTATTCACCGGACAATTCATCTGTAGGCAACAACTCTCTAGATGCACCCTGTGAATTTGTAAATCTTACACCTATCTCACCACAGATATCGCTATGATTATCTACGAATACTTTATTTAGATCCTGCATATCGCATAGACCTTTAGCAACCTCTGCTTTATTGTCAACCTCGATTTCGTCTCTGTATTTAACATCCAGTTCCCTATCAATTATACGTTTAACACCGGCATTGAGACATGATTTATAATATCCCATAGTGGTACTGTTACTAGCAGCATTACGGAGCCAGTGGAATAAGCGACCACCTTTACCAAACGATAGAATATCAATCCTAGTAATATTGTCAAGATTGTTATCCTTGATAGTCTTTCCAATAAGCATACCAGAATAGTAAAGCAACAATCCTGTTACATATGCAGGTAAAGTAAATACTACTTTTGCATTATCAGCTATAGAACTATAGAATTTATCGTAGTCTTCTTCTGTCTTCAGCTGATCAAATATACTATTGAGGTAATAAGGGGCCTTCTTCTTCTCCTTAATTATTTCCTGTATATTTGCTACAAAAACCTTTGTACTCTTTCCTTCATGGAAGTTCAATAAAGCACGTCTAAAGTCATCAGAATTTATAACAGTGTTAAAGAAAACACCGGCAGCAAGTCTCACAGAACTTTCTCTGAAAAGTGAAGCCTGATTACCTTTTTGCGGATTCTTAGCCAATAGAAGAATGTCGCTTGTAGAACCACCAACATCAATACCTAGGAACATATTATTATTGTTAAGACCGAAGTTGTTATTTGAAAGTGCATAACTACATACGGCTTCAGCTTCTGTGATATTCTCATCATTGATAGACGGTTTCCTACCCATAATAGGTGTCATACGAGACAATTCCTCAAATATTCGTCTTAATTCGTCAATGTCAGCCTCCATCATAGAACCTGGATAACTCCAATTTATTTGAGATGGTTTAATTTTATTCTGGTAAAGGAAGGCACATGTTTGTAACCAAATACTTTTTAAGAAAGCACGTTTCTTCAATAAACCTTTATCATCATTCAACCATTTCATGTTATAATGAAGATTACCAGCCTGTGTTTCTATAATAAATTCATCCATGTGATTGACCAAAATATTAGGACGATTTACAGGAACACCGCCTTGTATTTCTTCTGATATACCATTCTTAGTATAACGAGTATCATGTTCATGAAGCCATGACTTTAATTGACCATTATTGGATTCATAGTTAGTGAAGAATAGGAGTTCGTCATTCTGGGCAATTGAACGAGTATCCGTATTTTCTTTACCAACTATAACTGACCTATAATTCTTAAACTGAACCGGTTGGGCACCTCTATTTCCAGCGTTAAAGTAAACACAAGTGTTATTACTACCAAAGTCAATACCTACAACAGCAGTATTTTGTACATCAACATTTGATAAATCCTTAACTACATCAGGTCTGAACATTAATATACCTGCGCCACAAGGTTTGCCAGCCTCTTTAACTTTAACGAGAACGCCAGCCATTGGCTTATCAGTGCTTATAATATCATATTTAATCAAATCTGTACCTTGACCATGAGGATATGTAACAAGTTGTTTAACATCAACCTGACGATCTTCTTCTGGTGCTATCTCATAATCCGAAGTTAAGAACTCACCTCTTATATTTCTTAGTATCTTACCTTCAGATTTAAAGAATGGTATAAAGTTCTCATTTACATCACTTGTAAACTCAGAATATAAATAGTATTTATTCCAATTTTCACTGACAAAGTTAGGCCATAAAATAACTCTGCCATTAGAAGTCATCCATTGAATCTTGTATTCTCTCTTGTTAAGCGTAACAGGTTCACCGTCAATTTCAACTACCAAAGTTACAGCTAACTGACCAGCATCATTTATCTTGGCAGTAAGTTTAGTGTTTCCTGAAGTTGAAGAGTAACCCAATAAAGAAGACAGACTATTTTTTAAGATGTCAATGCCTTGCTCTGATAACGGCAGGGAAAAGTAAGAGCATGATCCATCACTTAAATCAGGAACTCTTAAGTAATACACTGGAGCCTGAGAAAGTTTTGTTAGCTCATTTTTATCTTCACACCATCCAACTACAAAATTATCCTTGCTTAAGAGGTTCTGTATATCACCTATAACCTGACAGTTACCGTCATCAAAATAAGTGAAGGTGAAATCCTAGCTTCATGTAAACCGGTACATCACTCTTGAACAAATCTGCAAATGGAGCTGACAGATTACCGTATTGAGCAATAGGGCCCACTTGACGAAGCAAACCATTACCTTTAGCACTAAGTTCATTTTCCCACTGTCTGCTTACAGTCTTGAATCCTGTCAATTCTATCCTTAGATTGTTTCCTCTCTGAGAATTGATTTTAGTCTCAAAAGCCTGTTGGTTACGGTTCATGTTTTTAACAAACAAATAAACCTTTTGCACTTCTTCTGGAGTAAGATAATTCATCGGGTCCTCAAACTTTCCTTGACGATACCAATTAATATCTGAAGCATCATTACCCAAGTTACTATAATCAACACCTGTAAAACAACCGGTAAGAGGAGATGTACCACCAACAAGATGTTCTCTATAATAGATCAGTTGAATAAATGGTTGGGCATCCGGATTTCGAGCCAAGTCATCCTGGTTACTCCAAACATCCTTTTCATTGAACAGCATTCTACCAAAGGCAGAAGCTATATCATAATCTCCCCCTCTGACATCCATATAAACAGGATCAGAAAATCTAATTCTGTCAGGGTATAATGCTATTACAGCCATCAAGCCTTTCCATTCGGCATGAAGCATATTATAGAACTGTAATAGACCTTCTGTGTTTATATTG
>ENA-OQDF01000965-OQDF01000965.1-human-gut-metagenome-genome-assembly--contig:-NODE-965-length-11919-cov-2.533582_pt1 | contig 11919 bp, 19 predicted proteins | sample MGYA00242769_ERZ504597 | MGnify/ENA primary metagenome ERZ504597 (study PRJEB26092, sample SAMD00036305) | human gut metagenome | host: Homo sapiens | study: EMG produced TPA metagenomics assembly of...
CATGACCTGACCGTTGCACCAATCGAAGATGCAAACCTTGCAGACCAGCTTACCGAAGCGGTGCAGCACATCGAGGGCCAGTACACTGCGGTGGAGATTGCCGCTCCGGACGTCGCCGATGCGGAAGTGCAGCGCAAAACTCTGCCCGCAGACCCTACCGTGAAGAATTTCAGCTATACTGTGGTGGATGGTGAAATCTACTACCGCGAGAACTCCATCATGACACAGATTGAACTGTCCGACAACGCCAAAGGCGTGTGCTGGCATGGTGGAACTGCGGCAGATCGTCAACGAGTTGATCGACCAGCAGTTGAATGACTTCCCGGACGAGGATATCAAGGCATCGCAGGCAAAGCTGAATTATGCCTACGATGCGTTTACTGCAAAATACGGTCTGATCAACGACAAGAAAAATGCCCGCCTGTTCGATGATGACAGCTCCTATTATCTGCTCTGCTCGCTGGAGAATCTGGACGAGAATAAAAATCTCAAGTCCAAGGCAGATATGTTTACCAAGCGGACGATTCGGCCAGAGCGTGTTGTCACCAGCGTGGATACCCCCAGTGAAGCACTGGCAGTGTCCATCGGGGAGCATGGCAAAGTAGACCTGCCTTATATGGCAGAACTGCTGGGCACTCCCGGTAACTATGAGCGCATCACCACCGAATTGTCCGGCGTGATTTTCAAAGACCCTGCTGCGGATGCTGACGACCCGGAAGCCGGCTGGCAAACAGCGGACGAATACCTTTCGGGTAATGTGCGCGATAAACTACGGATGGCACAACTTGCTGCAGAAAGCCGCTCGGAGTTCAAGGGCAATGTGGACGCACTGACTAAGGCGCAGCCCAAAGATTTGGAAGCTTCTGAAATTGATGTGCGGCTGGGTGCCACATGGCTTGCCCCCTCTATTGTGCAGCAGTTCATGATGGAAACTTTTCAGCCGCCCTATCGTATCCGCTACAACAATGCCATCACCGTTCGCTACTCCCCTTACACTTCCGAATGGCGAATCAGCAATAAATCTGCTACTGGCTTTGGTGACATTATGGCCACCGAAACCTACGGTACCCGCCGAGCCAACGCTTACAAGATTTTGGAGGATACCTTGAATTTGCGTGACAGCCGCGTTTATGATACCATCGAGGAGAATGGGAAAGAAAAGCGTGTGCTGAATCAAAACGAAACCACCCTCGCCCAGCAGAAACAGCAGGCCATCAAGGACGCATTTGCTGGCTGGGTCTGGAAAGATCCACAGCGACGCGCCCTACTGGTAAAAAAGTACAACGAGCTTTTTAACAGCACCCGCCCCCGTGAGTATGACGGTAGTCACATTCATTTTGTGGGCATGAACCCGGAGATCAATTTGCGAGAGCATCAGCGCAATGCGGTTGCCCATGTGCTGTATGGGTACAACACCCTTTTGGCGCACGAAGTCGGTGCTGGCAAGAGTTTTGAGATGGCGGCTTCCGCTATGGAACTGAAACGTCTGGGCTTGTGTCAGAAAAGTCTTTTTGTCGTGCCAAACCATTTGACGGAACAATGGGCCAGCGAGTTTTTACGTCTGTACCCCCATGCGAAGCTGCTGGTTACCAGCAAGAAAGATTTTGAACCCGGTAATCGAAAAAAATTCTGTGCGAGAATTGCGACCGGTGATTATGATGCAGTTATCATCGGACACAGCCAGTTTGAAAAGATACCCTTGTCCGCAGAACGACAGGAGCGTCTGATTCAGGAACAGATGGATGAAATCGAGGAGGCCATCGAAGAAGCGAAAGCACAGGTTGGCGAGCATTTCACAGTAAAGCAGCTGGAAAAGTTGCGCAAGTCTCTGAAACAGAAACTGGAAAAGCTGCAAGGCGCAGACCGTAAAGATGATGTGGTTACGTTTGAACAATTGGGCGTAGACAGGTTGTTTGTGGATGAGAGCCAAGCGTTTAAGAACCTCTACTTGTACACGAAAATGCGTAATGTCGCAGGTTTGAGTACGAGCGAGGCACAAAAATCCAGCGATATGTTCGGCAAGTGTCGCTATCTGGATGAAATCACCGGTGGCCGTGGCGTGATTTTTGCAACAGGTACGCCCCTGAGCAACAGCATGACCGAGATGTATACCCTGATGCGTTATCTTCAGTACAACACCTACAGCAGAAAGGGCTGACCCATTTTGATGCGTGGGCATCCACCTTCGGTGAGACGACCACGGCCATTGAACTTGCGCCCGAAGGCACCGGATACCGTGCACGCACTCGTTTTGCGAAGTTCTTCAACTTACCTGAACTGATGGCGATGTTCAAAGAAGCGGCGGATATCAAGACCAGCGATCAGCTTCATCTCCCAGTGCCTGATGCAAAATTTGAGACGGTGGTGGTCAAACCTTCGGAAATCCAACAGGACATGGTGCAGGCGTTGAGCGAACGTGCAGCCGAAGTCCACAGCGGTTCTGTTGACCCCTCTGTGGATAATATGTTGAAAATCACGTCGGATGGCCGCAAAATCGGTCTTGACCAGCGGTTGATGAATTCCGCTCTGCCCGATGACCCCAACAGCAAGTTAAATGCCTGCGTCAACAACGTCCTGCGCATCTGGAACGACACCAAGGAGCAGAAGCTGACCCAGTTGATTTTCTGCGATATGTCTACTCCCAAGGGGGACGGTTCGTTCAACGTCTATGATGATATTCGCACCAAGCTGCTCAACGCCGGTGTGCCCGAACAGGAGATCGAGTTCATCCACAACGCAGATACGGAGAACAAGAAAGCAGAACTTTTCTCCAAGGTACGCAGCGGACAGGTGCGTGTGCTGCTGGGCAGCACTGCCAAAATGGGAGCAGGGACCAACGTCCAGACGCTGCTCGTAGCGGTGCATCATCTGGATGTAGGCTGGCGTCCGTCTGATATGACCCAGCGCAACGGCAGAATCATCCGCCAAGGCAACCAAAACAAACAAGTCTACGTCTATAACTACGTCACGGAATCGACATTGACGCCTACCTCTATCAGACCCTTGAGAATAAACAGAAGTTTATCTCGCAGATCATGACGAGCAAATCGCCTATGCGATCTTGCGATGATATTGACGAACAGGCTTTATCTTACGCAGAAATCAAGGCTCTGTGTGCAGGCGACCCTCGCATCCGGGAAAAGATGGACTTGGACGTGCAGGTAGCAAAATTGAAGGTGCTGCGCGGAGACTTCCAGAATCAGAAATATCGTCTGGAGGATAAGCTGCTCAAAACTTTCCCGGAGGAGATCCAGAAACAGAAAACCCGCATTGCTGCTTTGCAGCAGGATTCACAGATTGCAGCAGCACACCCACAGGACAAAGAAAACTTCTGCGGCATGACTATCAAGGGCATGGTGTACGATGACAAAAAGGCTGCGGGCGAACGGCTTTTGCTGCTCGGCAGGAGATGCCTAATGCCGACATGATGTTGCTGGGCACCTACCGTGGCTTTGAACTGAATATTCGGTTCGACAGCTTTAAGAATGAGCATCAGGCCGTTCTTCGGGCAGAGTTGAGCTACCCGGTATCGCTGGGCGATGATGCGCGCGGCAATATCACTCGTCTGGACAATGCCATCGACAACTTACGGACCGTATTGCAGACGCCGAAAATGCTCTGCAAAATCTGGAGCAGCAGAAACAGGCTGCAGAGGTTGAAGTGGCAAAGCCCTTCGCGCAGGAAGAAGAACTGGCTGAAAAGTCTGCTCGCCTTGCCGAACTGAATGCTCTATTGAATATCGACCGTGACCGCAGTTCCTCGCAGGATGCTCCCGAAGAAGCAGAGGAAACCGAAGCACCCGCAACTCGTCCGTCTGTGCTGTCTGCACTGGAAGAAAAAGCCAATCAGCCAGAGCCTGTTAAGCCGTTCAAAAGCTATCTGGATAAGGAGGGCCGATAATTTGAAAAAGCGGGAACACCGTCTCTTTATTCGTGTGACTGATGAAGAACGGAACTGCATTTTAGATAAGATGTATGGCATGGGCATCCACAGCCTGAGTGCCTATATCCGCAAAATGGCATTGGATGCTACTGCCTGAATCTCGACCTTCCGCAGCTGCGGCGCATGGCTTATTTGCTCCAGAATTGCAGCAACAACTTGAATCAGGTAGCAAAACGCGTCAACGAAAGCGGCAAGATCTATTCTGCCGACCTTGCCGATCTACGCACCCGGCTGGATGAACTGATTGATATCGGTAAGCAGATTCTTTCCAAGCTGGCAGAGCTATAAAAATTCCCGCAGTTGGAGGACTGCGGGTGTACATATAATGCTTGACATCCTTGCAACGTAGTAGTCGATACCTTTATAATAAGGGCGAACAGAAAGGAAGTGCTTGATATGATGTCTATGCTGAAGAAGTTGTTCTTTTCCCGATTTCTCTCTTTTGTGGCGTTTTTGGCTCTCATGGCAAAGTGGCTGCTCACTTTGTCCAGTTATGTGGTCGCTCCGCTGATGCTCTACATCTTCGGCTGCGGCATCTACACCGCCTGCCGTCAAACTTGGGATCAGTTTCTTATCCTGCTGGTGTCCGAGTTCATCTGCTTCATCCTCTTTTTCGGTGCAACTGCCATCACCGAGGGTATCGGGCGTTTTAGTGAATGGCTTGCAGAACTGTAAGAAATAGTTTTAATCCTTTGCCGCCTTCGGGCGGCATTTTCATTTTATAGGGGGTGATTCGTGATGGCTGCGACACGATTGATCGCATTGCACAAGAATAAGGGAAAGACCGTTGCGGCCTGTTTGAAAAGCCGCACAGATTATGTGCAGAACCCCGATAAGACCGAGCAAGGTGATTGGTGAGTTGCCACGAGTGCAGTCCTCTGACAGTCGATGAAGAATTTATGCTTACCAAGCGGCAGTATGAACTTGCTACCGGGCGCAGACAGAAAAGTGACGTGATTGCCTATCAGATCCGGCAGTCGTTCAAACCCGGCGAGATCACCGCCGAAGAAGCCAACAAGGTGGGCTACGAACTAGCCATGCGCTTTACCAAGGGCAAACACGCCTTTGTGGTGGCAACGCACACGGACCGTCACCACATCCATAACCATGTGATTTTCAACTCCACCGCATTGGACGGTTCAAAAAAGTTCCGGGATTTTTTCTTTTCGGCACTGGCCGTTCAGCGGTTGAGCGACTTGATTTGTCTGGAGCATCAACTCTCTGTTATTGAAATAAAGCCTACCGGGAACGGCAGAAACGTACCCTCTATCCACCCAAAGAAAGCAATCGTGATAGGCTGTGTGGCATCATCGACAGTATCCTTGCAGAAAAGCCCAAGGATTACGAAGATTTTCTGCAAAAACTGGAACAACAGGGTTATGAGGTCAAGCGTGGAAAATACACTTCCGTCAAGGGCGCACGACAAAAACGGTTCATCCGATTCAAAACGCTGGGCGCAGGCTATAGCGAGGACGAACTGAAAGCAGTGATTGCAGGAAAAGCAGAACACCATCCCCACCAGAAGCAGCCGCCCCAAGAGCAACCGTTCCAATTGCTGGTTAACATTCAGGCAAAGCTCTCCGAGGGCAAAAGCGAAGGCTATGCACGATGGGCGAAAAAATATAATCTGAAAGAAATGTCCAAGACGCTGATTTTCTTGCAGGAGCACAAAATTGGCAGCACAGATGAACTGAATGAACGCGCAGCGGCGGCAACAGAAAAATATCACCAGCTGGGAGATTCCATCAAAGCCGCCGAAACACGGATGGCGGAAATTGCTGTGCTGAAAACGCACATCGTCAATTACGCCAAGACCCACCCAGTCTACGATGCCTACCGGAAAGCGGGATATAGCAAAAAGTTTCTGGATACTCACCGGGAAGAAATCACACTGCACAAAGTAGCCAAGGCCGCTTTCGATGAAACTGGCTTAAAAAAGCTGCCGAAGGTCAAAGCACTGAATGCAGAGTATTCCGATCTTCTGACCCAAAAGAAAGCAGCCTACCCGGACTATCGCAAGGCACGAGAAGAAATGCAGGAGTTGGTAAAGGCACAGAAAAATATTGAATTGTTCTTCACAGAAGAAAAAGACGCACAGGAAAAGCAGCAGACCCGATAAACGAAAGTCGCCGAGGATTCTAACCCTTTCATGGGGCGGAATCCTCGGCGACTTTTTTAGTTTATGTAGCAGCGATCCTGCGTTACGAGCCAATCTTCACACAGCCGTTGGGCTTCATCTGTTGAGCGGCACACGCAATTGAACAGCTTGCCGTGCAGGGAGCAGTAGGTGTAACGGATTTTGGGCACACCGTTCTCATCCCGAAACTTTGTGTAGCGTTCCTCACCGGGCATCAGATAAAGCTGCTCCATTTCTGCATCGTCCTTTCCGTTTTCATGTGTCAGGCACACAACGCACCTATCTATCATGAACTTAGGAATTATGCCATTGACGCTTGCACCAAAAAGCGCCCCGGATTTCGGAGAGAGTGTGCATTGACACATTCAATAGCGTTCGGAAAGAATGCGCAGCCTGCACCGGAACGGTGCAGATCAGAAAGGGTTTGGGATTTCCAACAAGCATTTTGCAACGCAATTTGCATTTGTGCGCACGAATGCACTGCTTGCTACAATGGTGTTGGTTCTGAGAAGTTCACAGCCAGTGAGCTATACAGATGCCCAAACCTAAGCTACAATGAAGATGTGCTGAGAGAACGAAGCATTGCTTGAGCTGAACGCTCGTACGCGCAAACTGTTCTCCGCCATCTCCATTGCAGCGTTCGATTGACGCAGGTTGAGTTATCGGCAGATAAAATGTTGCCGTACATTCGTGTCACAAAGCAAGCTGAATCGGTAATGGGCATAGGCGGAACCGGCATTAATATCCTCGACCGCGTGGGCGGCGGCGATGCCTTCGCCAGCGGCCTCATCTACGCCATGCTGCACGACTACAAGGCCATGGATATGATCAACTTTGCCGTGGCCAGCAGCGCCATCAAGCACACCATCCACGGCGATGCAACATCACCGACGAAGTAAGCTCCATCCGCAACCTGATGAACATGAACTACGACATCAAGCGTTGAGTTTCGCCTTAGCGCTTCCGTCTGCCGGGAACCGACCGCTGCACGTTGGTTTCCGGCTTTTTTATACCGTCAGCGTCACAAATTGACACCAATTTATCATTCTTCACGAAGTATGTGCTAAAATTTCTTGACAGCACCTCACAAAATATGTTATCTTTTGTAAACATCCTTGAAAAGATATGACATTTTCTGGGGACCGAACACAAACCGATTTTTCTCTGGAGGAAAGACCCATGAAACAGGAGATCATCCGCAAACTGAGCGTTGCCGTGGCCATGAGCCTCGTTGTTGGCGTCTCTCTGGCCGCCTGCGGCGGCAGCAGCAGCTCCACCGCTGCCGGTGTGACTAAGACCGGCTCTGCCGACGGCTTTGGCGGTGCTGTCACCGCACCCTGACCGTGGATGCCAACGGCACTGTTACCGACTGCAAGCTGGAAGGTGCACAGGAGACCGAAAGCATCGGCGGCGCTGCACTGGAAGAGCTGTCCAAGCAGGTCGTGCCGCCAACGGTCCCGCCATCGACGGCGTTGCCGGTGCCACGGTGACCACCAAGGCCGTCCGGAAGGCTGTTGCCGCCGCACTGGGTGTGGAGCTGGCCGAAGAGGCTCCCGCCGACTCTGCTGCCGCAGCCCCCACTGAGCCCGCCGCCATCCGTCCCGGTGGAAGGCGGCATCCAAATCGGTCAGGCCTATGCTGCCGCCCACGGCACCAAGTGCTTCACCGAAGCGGTGGCTGTGGTGAAGGATGACGTCATCCTCGCCGCCTACCTCGACGATTTCCAGTTCACCAGCGCCGATGCAGGCGTGACCGCTGTGCCCAACTCCGACTCCGACTTTGCCGCAGCTACGCCGAGGGCAAGGTGCTGATGTCCAAGCGGGCCAACGCTGATTATTACAGCAAGATGATGGCCGAAAAGGGCGGCTCCACGGTCGCTCTGGACGCAAACTTCGATGCCATCCAGAACTTTGCCGTCGGCAAGACCATCTCCGAGCTGGAGGATGTGGCTGCAAGGTGCCGAGGCTGTGGACGCCGTCTCCGGCGCAACGCTGGTGGATACCGCCGGTTATCTCTCTGCCATCGTGGATGCCGCCAAAAACGCCCAGACCACGCAGGCCGTGGAGTTCAACGGCAGCTCCGAGGACCTGAAGCTGAATGTGGTCTATGGGGCCGCACACGGTACCAAGTGCTTCACCTCCGGCGCTGTCGCCACCGCCGGGGACACCATCGTGCTGAGCTACATTGACGAGTTCCAGTTTGCCGGTTCGGACGCCGGGGTCGTCGGTGTGCCCAACTCCGATTCTGACTTCGGCGCAGGCTACGCCGAGGGCAAGGTGCTGATGTCCAAGCGGGTCAACGCCGATTACTACAGCAAGATGATGGCCGAAAAGGCTGGTTCCACCGTTTCGCTGGATGCCAACTACGACGCCATCCAGAATCACGTGAACGGCATGAGCATTGCCGACGCCGAGGCTCTGAGCAAAGATGAAAGGCTGTGGACGCCGTTTCCGGTGCCACGCTGGTGGATACTGCCGGCTACGTTGGTGTGCTGGTGGATGCCGCAAAGTAAGGCAAGAAAAATAACGTTCCTCTGAACACAGCAGCGCCCGCCGGAGATCTCCCGGCGGGCGCTGCTTATTTATTATACGCAGTCAGCACAATCTAACCATCTGGTGGAAGGAAAGGCAGGCCACCTGTATGTAGTCTGCCTTTTGCCTGATGCGAAATCCCGCAGACACGCGGGGCTTACAGCACCAGCGAGGGCGCGGTGTAGACCCGTGCCTTCAGCTCGCTGTTTAGCATATACAGCCCCTTGCTGTCACCGCCGAACAGATCCATCTTGGTAATAAGGTCAGCGGCGTTCTTCTCCTCCTCACCCTGTTCCTTGATGAACCAGTCCAGCATCTGCATGGTGCGGAAGTCCCTGACCTCGTATGCGGCGGCGTAGATGGCATTGATGCTGGCGGTGACCAGCATCTCGTGTTCCAGTGCTCTTTTCAGCGGGGCCATGTGGTCGCCTCGTTCCCACTCCGGCTTTGCGATAGCCTCAAAGGTGACGCCCTCGCCGTTATTCTGCAAATACTGACAAAACAGCATGGCGTGATCCCGTTCCTCCTGCGCCTGTACCCGGTACCAGTTCTCAAAGCCGTCCAGTCCGACGGCGGCGTAGTAGTTGGCAAAGTCCAGATACAGATAGGCGGAGTAGAACTCCTTATTGATCTGCTCGTTGAGCAGAAGAGATACGTTAGCGTTCATGATACTTCTCCTCCATAAGATTGTCTTTTCCTGCTCCCGGCATGGGGGCAGATATACCGTACCCAGAGCGATGCTGGGATGCTCCCTTTTCATCTTCAGGAACACCTGCTCCGCCTTGGGATACTGCTGCAGCTCCGTTACGGCGGCCAATATCTCCTCTGCGTATTTTGCATACCGCCAACTCTCCAAATGCAAGAATGAATCTTATTATTTTGCTTTTATTATACCTATATTTTTTTCTCTGTCAACAACCACAAAGGGCTTGTGCTCCAAAAGCTGCCTCGAAGCCGATTTTCTCAAATTATGTGACGCCGTCACAGTAAAACCGCTTGTCACGCGGTAATACTACGCATAAAACACAGCCGCAGAGTACATCTGCGGCTGTGTTTTGTGTTCAGTTGCTCACTGTTGCGTGGACTGGATATGGAGAGACAACATATCTCCCGATCTTACATGGGTTATCTTATCTGCCATCACTCTGGCAGTTTGCCTTGCAGATATGTCGGCATCCCCACTGCGGTCGTATCCGGCCTGACCTTAAACATGGCTTTTTCAATCTACCTCCCTTATCGGTTTTCCGCGATATATTTCTCCGCCATGTGGACTGCCACCGCGCCGTCCGCCACGGCGGTGACCACCTGACGGAGGGGCTTCGTCCGCACGTCGCCCACGGCGTAAACGCCGGGAATACTGGTTTCCGTGGTCTCTCCGGCCACGATATAGCCGCCGCCGTCCAGCGCCAGTTGACCCACCGCCAGCGCCGTGGCGGGCTGTCGGCCCACGCTGACAAATACGCCGTCGCAGTCCACCACGCTTTCCTCACCGGTGACGGTGTCCCGCAGGCGGACGCCGGTCAGCCTGTCCCCGGAAAGCAGCGCGGAAACGACGCTGTTCCAACGGAATTCCACGTTTTCGGCCTGTGACAGCGACTCGTGATAGATCTTGGTGGCCCGCAGGGTGTCTCTGCGGTGGACGAGGATCACTTTTTTCGCCACGCGGCTGAGAAGGAGGGCATCTGCCGCGGCGGAATTGCCGCCGCCCACCACGACCACCGTTTTGCCCTTGTAAAACATCCCGTCGCAGGCGGCGCAGTAGGCCACGCCCCGGCCCAACAGCTCAGTCTCTCCGGCAACGCCCAGCGTTCTGGGGTCCGCACCGGTGGCCAGCACCACGGTTTTCCCCAGGAAGATCCCCTCGCTGGTCTCCACGAGCTTGGGAACCGCCGTCAGATCCATGCGGAGGACTTCTGCGTATTCGCTGCGTGCCCCGAAGCGCTCCGCCTGCTTTTGCATCTTCTCCGCCAGAGAGAAGCCGTCGATCCCGTCCTCAAAGCCGGGATAGTTGTCGATCTGCTCGGTCAGGGCCATCTGCCCACCGGCGGACAGTTTTTCCAGCACGATGGTGTCCAGCCCCGCCCGTGCCGCGTACAGGGCGGCGGTGTAGCCGCCCGGGCCGCCGCCCACCACGAGCATATCATAAACATGATTGTTGTTCATATCTGAACCCTCCGTTATTTCGCCAAGCTTCCTGAATGAAACGGTCGATTTCTGCCTTTGAGCCGGGCGCGGTGATGGAATCCACGGCCTTTCCGTTCCGGTACAGCACCAGAGTTGGGATGTCCTCGATCCCCTCGCCCCCGCCAGCCGCGGCTCCTCGTCAATGTTGATCTTGCCGACGGCGAGGCTGTCCGCGTATTCCTCTCCGATCTTCTCATACGCGGGGCCGATCCTCCGGCAGTAGCCGCACCAGCGCCCAGAAATCCACCAAAACGGGCTTTTCCTCCCGGATCGCCTGCTCAAACTGCTCCTGATTCATGTTCATAGCTGCCATATCTGCCAGCTCCTTTCCTTTGTTTGGGTATTCTCAAGACTCCGGTCTCGCCCCACACCACATCGTGACCTCAACCTGAGATGACGGTACTCTGCCCTTGGGACATAAAGCAGATGAGTAAGACCATCATCTGTACGAGAATAGCTGCGGTTTGTTGCAGCTTATTCTGCGCAGAGCTCAGCCACCAGAGCGTCCATCTGCGCTTCGCTGGTTTGGTTCAATGCACCACGCAGAGACACTACCGTTTCGTAAAGGTGGATATCCTTCATCTCCTCCAATTTGGTGCGCATCAGCCGCGCGGCAGCAGGTGCCCAAGAGCCGTCTTCAATAAGGCCAACCCGGCGGTTTCGGAATCCCTTTGTCCGTAAATGTTCCAAAAACTCCCTCATGGGCGGAAACAGTCCTCCGTCATAGGTGGAGCTGGCTAAAACCAACTTCCCGCAGTAGAATGCACTGGCAACAGCGTAGGAAAGGTCTGTTGCCGTCAGATCGCATATGGTGACTTGCGCACCTTTGCCCTCCAGCTTGCTCTTGAGGGTCTTCGCCGCATGGGCAGTATTTCCATGGATCGATGCGTGAGCGATCAGGATGCCCTCCGGTTCTTCCGGTTTCCATTGTGACCAGAGATCATAGAGCCGCAGATACTCCCCCAAGTCTTCTGTGAGCATGGGGCCATGGAGCGGGCAGATCGTTTGATCTCCAGCGCGGAGATTTTTTCAGCAGAGCCTGCACCTGTGCGCCATATTTCCCCGATAATATTGTAATAATACCGTCGGGCCTGCGGCACCCAGGGGGCACGGGCAGTCCGTTCC
>ENA-OQDF01000966-OQDF01000966.1-human-gut-metagenome-genome-assembly--contig:-NODE-966-length-11918-cov-2.634976_pt1 | contig 11918 bp, 15 predicted proteins | sample MGYA00242769_ERZ504597 | MGnify/ENA primary metagenome ERZ504597 (study PRJEB26092, sample SAMD00036305) | human gut metagenome | host: Homo sapiens | study: EMG produced TPA metagenomics assembly of...
TTTGAACGTAATTACAATGGCTGTGTGGATTATGGCATTCCCGCAGGTGTGTATAAGTTTCGTATGCACTGTCTGTTGCTGCAGTAAGACAGGAAGCTGAAAGAGTTGTGGATATTTTACGGGAACGACAATTACGTTATCCAGTTTTTCTTGACCTGGAATACAGCAATCAACGCCGCTTAGGGCAAAAAATGATTGAGCGTCTGGCTGAGGAGTTTCGAAGGATTGTTGTAGATGCCGGATATCGCTTTGGGATTTATTGCAACCTGGACTGGTATAACAATGTGATCAGTGAAGAACTAAAAAAATATGATTTCTGGATTGCCCGTTATCCGTCGGATGATAATGGAACATTGATGGAGCGTTACCGTCCCGATGCAGGAATTGGCTGGCAGTATACCAGTAAAGGAAGAGTTCCGGGCATAACTGGTAATGTGGACAGAGATGTATTTTATAAAGACTATTCAGCAGAAGAACCATCGGATAAAGAAAAACTGAACAAAATTCCGAAGTTTGTGGGGAAAGTTACCGCTACAGTTTTAAATGTCCGGACTGGTGCCGGTACAGAGTATCCTAATTTAAGAGAATATCCGATTTTGGAACAGGGAAATCTTATTGATGTATGTGATACACGAAAAGCTGCAGACGGCACAACCTGGTATTATATTCGTATTGCTGGAAGATATTTTGGCTTCGTTGCCGCCAGATACATTGAGCGGCAATAATATAGATGAAGGATTTCCCGGTGATGGGAAATCCTTAAACTCCAGAGCTTGATTATAAAACTTCTTTGCTGAAATTTTTTCTTTCCCTTCTCACCGGACTTTATTTTAGATAGCGGGGGCCAACGAGCCACACCCATCAGCGCGAAGCGCGATCCGTGCCCACAGATTAAAAGAAGAAAGATTCTGAATATAAGACATCGGATACAGAAACATCTGCAGGAGTCTGTAGAAATACTTAGATGTATCCTGGCTGTGTTATGGATTCAAAAGTGCATTGTCTGAGCGATAGCGAGTTATGCACTTTAATCCATGATTTTAACAGACGGGGTATATCTTTAGTATTTCCAGACTCAGAAGCCGTTTCAGTATCCGATGCCTTTGATATCAGAATCAGTTACTCTTTTTAATGCAACCCATTTTAAGGCAAAAAAAATAATGCAGGAGATGGGACTTGAACCCACACGATCTTGCGACCACAGGCACCTGAAGCCTGCGCGTCTGCCAATTCCGCCACTCCTGCATTTCACTATAAATCAGTCAGTCTCGCTGGCTGCCTAATTATCATACCTCATAGAAAAAGAAATGTCAACATAGAATTTGAAATTTTTTAAATTATATTTTCAACTTAGACAATTTGCCAAAACAAAGTTTTTTAGAACAACTTAATTATTTTTAGCACTTTAACCTGTTGAAAAAAGGAAACGCTTATGATACAATCTTGAAGATTTAGATAAAAACAGAAAGGGAGATTATATGAAAGCATTTCTGATATTAGAAGATGGCCATGTGTTCAAAGGAACCAGTATTGGTTCAACAAGAGAAGTCATTAGTGAGATCGTTTTTAACACATCCATGACCGGATATCTCGAAGTAATGACTGACCCATCGTATGCAGGACAGGCTGTCTGCATGACTTATCCTTTGATTGGAAATTACGGAATCTGTTATGAGGACCAGGAATCCAGGAAACCTTGGATCGATGGTTTTATTGTTCGTGAATTATCCCGTATCCCAAGTAACTTCAGAAGCGTGGATACGATTCAGCATTTTCTTGAAAAGCATGATATACCTGGTATTGCCGGTATTGATACTCGTGCTCTCACAAAAATTCTTCGTGAAAAAGGTACCATGAATGGTATGATCACAGTCAACGAAATTATGATTTAGATGAAATAATCCCCCGTTTAAAAGCATATACAACTGGAAAAGTAGTTGAAAAAGTTACATGCAGTGAGAAGGAAGTACTGAAAGGAAACGGACCGAAGGTTGCTCTTATGGATTTTGGTGCAAAACGCAATATTGCACGTTCTCTGAATGAAAGAGGCTGTCAGGTAACGATTTATCCGGCACTTACATCTGCTGAAGAAATCCTTGCAGACCATCCGGATGGAATCATGCTCAGCAACGGACCTGGAGACCCGAAGGAATGCACTACTATTATAGAAGAAATCCGCAAACTTTATGCGTCAGATGTACCAATTTTTGCAATCTGCCTCGGACATCAGCTGATGGCACTTGCCACAGGCGGTGATACACATAAAATGAAATACGGACACAGAGGAGGCAATCATCCGGTTAAGGATCTTGCAACAGGACGTGTTTATATTTCATCTCAGAACCATGGATACGTGGTTGATGCGGAAGCCCTTGAGAAAAAGGTATTGCAAAACCTGCATTTGTCAATGTAAACGATGGTACAAACGAAGGAATGGCTTATGAAGGCAAAAACATCTTCACGGTACAGTTCCATCCGGAAGCCTGCCCTGGACCGCAGGACTCCAGCTACCTGTTTGACAGATTTATGGAAATGATGGGAGGAACAGATCATGCCGAGAAATAAAGATATACATAAAGTTCTTGTAATTGGATCCGGTCCGATTATCATCGGCCAGGCAGCAGAGTTTGACTACGCTGGTACACAGGCATGCCGTTCGCTGAAAGAAGAAGGCATGGAGGTTGTTCTTCTGAACTCCAACCCTGCTACGATCATGACAGACAAAGACATTGCAGATAAGTTTATATTGAGCCTCTTACTGTAGAGGTTGTAGAGCAGCTGATTCTTAAAGAAAAACCGGACAGCGTACTGCCGACACTGGGTGGCCAGGCAGGTCTGAACCTTGCAATGGAACTGGAAGAAAAAGGTTTTCTCAAAGAACATAATGTGCGCCTGATCGGTACCACAGCAGAGACGATCAAGAAGGCTGAAGACCGTCAGGAATTCAAAGACACCATGGAAAAAATCGGTGAGCCGGTTGCTGCTTCTAAAGTCGTAACAACAGTAGAAGATGGTGTGGCTTTTACCAAAAAGATAGGATATCCGGTCGTTCTCCGTCCGGCTTACACACTTGGTGGAAGTGGCGGTGGTATCGCTAATAACGAATACGAACTGAGAGAAATCCTCGAGAATGGTCTCAGACTTTCCCGTGTAGGAGAAGTTCTTGTAGAACGTTGTATCGCGGGATGGAAAGAAATCGAATACGAAGTAATGCGTGACAGTGTAGGAAACTGTATTACTGTCTGCAACATGGAAAACATTGACCCGGTTGGTGTACATACAGGTGACTCTATCGTAGTTGCTCCATCTCAGACACTGGGTGACAAAGAATATCAGATGCTTCGTACATCAGCACTGAATATTATCACAGAACTTGGTATCACAGGTGGATGTAACGTACAGTATGCACTGCATCCGGAAAGCTTCGAATACTGTGTTATCGAAGTAAATCCTCGTGTAAGCCGTTCTTCTGCACTGGCAAGTAAAGCTACCGGTTATCCGATTGCCAAAGTTGCAGCGAAGATTGCGCTTGGATATACACTGGATGAAATCCCGAATGCCATTACAGGAAAAACATATGCAAGTTTCGAGCCAATGCTTGACTATTGTGTAGTTAAAATTCCGAGACTTCCATTTGATAAATTCATCACTGCCAAGAGAACACTGACTACTCAGATGAAAGCTACCGGTGAGGTTATGAGTATCTGCCATAATTTCGAAGGTGCACTTATGAAAGCTATCCGTTCTCTGGAGCAGCATGTAGACAGCCTGATGTCCTATGACTTCACAGGGCTGGATGAGGATGAACTGATTGAAGAACTGGCAGTTGTAGATGACCGTCGTATCTGGAAGATTGCGGAAGCAATCCGAAGAGATATTTCCAAAGAATATATCCACAGAATCACAAAGATTGACAGATGGTTTATTGACAAGATTGCAATTCTGGTAGAGATGGAACAGGCTCTGAAAACACAGCCGCTTACAGAAGAACTTCTTCTTGAAGCAAAACGCATGGAATTCCGGATTATGTGATCGCAAATCTTTGCGGAAGAACAGAAGCAGATATCAAAGCTCTCCGTCAGGGTTATAAGATCACAGCAGCTTACAAGATGGTAGACACCTGTGCAGCTGAGTTTGCTGCCGCAACACCATATTACTATTCTGTGTATGGCGGTCCGGATACAGAAAATGAAGCAGTTGCTGCCCATGATAAGAAAAAAGTTCTTGTTCTTGGTTCTGGACGATCCGTATCGGACAGGGTATCGAATTTGACTTCTGTTCTGTACATTGTACATGGGCATTCAAAAAAGAAGGCTATGAGACAATTATTGTAAACAATAACCCGGAAACTGTCAGCACAGACTTTGATATTGCAGATAAGCTGTATTTCGAGCCATTGACACCGGAAGATGTGGAGAACATCGTAAATATTGAAAAACCGGACGGAGCAGTTGTGCAGTTCGGTGGACAGACTGCCATCAAGCTTACAGAAGCACTGATGAAGATGGGAGTCAAGATCCTTGGAACATCTGCAGAAGATGTTGATGCTGCAGAGGACCGTGAGCTCTTTGATGAGATCCTTGAAAAATGTGAGATCCCGAGACCGAAGGGACAGACTGTATTCACAGCAGAGGAAGCTAAAAAGGCTGCCAACGAGTTAGGATATCCGGTACTTGTTCGTCCTTCCTATGTTCTTGGTGGACAGGGCATGCGTATTGCAGTCAGTGACGAGGATGTAGAGGAATATATCGGAATCATCAATCAGATTGCACAGGAACATCCGATTCTGGTTGACAAATACCTGATGGGTAAAGAAATCGAAGTCGATGCAGTTTGTGATGGAGAGGATATCCTGATTCCTGGTATCATGGAGCATATTGAACGTGCTGGTATCCATTCCGGAGACAGTATTTCCGTATATCCGGCACAGACGATCAGCCAGAGAGCAAAAGATACAATTGCTGAGTATACACGTCGTCTTGCAAAAGCACTTCATGTAGTTGGTATGATCAATATTCAGTTTATTGTATGTGGCGAAGAAGTATATGTTATCGAAGTAAATCCGCGTTCCAGCCGTACAGTACCATACATCAGTAAGGTAACCGGAATCCCGATCGTACCGTTAGCAACGAAAGTGATCCTTGGATACAAACTCAAAGATATGGGATATACGCCAGGGCTTCAGCCGGAAGCAAAACATATCGCGATTAAGATGCCGGTATTCTCCTTCGAGAAGATCCGTGGCGCTGATATCAGCCTTGGACCAGAGATGAAGTCCACAGGTGAATGTCTTGGTATTGCAGAGAACTTCAACGAAGCTCTGTACAAAGCATTTATCGGAGCCGGAATCAAACTTCCGAAGTATAAGAACATGATCATCACTGTCAAAGATGAAGATCAGCAGGAAGTTGTTCATCGCAAGGCGTTTTGAGGCACTTGGATACCGTATCTATGCAACAAGAGGCACAGCAAGAGTCCTCAAAGAAAATGGAATCAAGGCAATCCGTACTAACAAACTGGAACAGCCGGCGCCGAACCTTATGGACCTTATTCTGGGACATAAGATCGATGTTGTTATTGATACACCTCCACAGGGTGTGGAACATCAGAAAGACGGTTTCGTGATTCGTCGAAATGCGATTGAGACAGGCGTTAATGTCCTTACCAGTCTGGACACCGCAGAGGCACTTGTAACCAGTCTTGAGAATACAGATCTTCACAATCTGACACTGATCGATATTGCAACGATCGCAAGCAGATAATCGAATAAAAATGATTTACTGACCGGAGAAGCCGCAGAAGTTTCTCCGGTCTTGTATGTTGCAGAAAAGAAAAGTTAACCAAAACTTAAACTTTGAATTAAAATGTATGGAAAGGTTTACGAACCACCGAAACTGTAATATACTGATACATGAAAAATAAAACAGAGAGGAAAAGAAACATGAGTGTTTTGGAGTTTATAAAAGTTGTGATCCTCGGCATCGTAGAGGGTATTACTGAGTGGCTTCCAATCAGCAGTACCGGTCATATGATCCTTGTAGATGAGTTTATCAAGATGGATATGACCACAGAATTTAAGGATTTTTTCTGGTAGTCATTCAGCTGGGGGCGATCCTTGCGGTTGTTGTCCTGTATTGGAGTAAGTTGTGGCCATTTTACATACGACAGATACCCAAGAAGAAAAAGGCACAGATTGCACGTAAGAATCCGTTTTCTCGCATTGTGCTGACTTTTGTGGAGAAATTCTGTGATAAAGATAAATGGATCCTGTGGTTTAAGATTATAGTGGCATGTATCCCGACTATCGTAATCGCGCTTCCATTCAATGATTTTATCGAAGAGAAATTTAACAACTATGTGGTTGTTGCAATTGCACTTATCGTTTATGGTGTGATTTTTATCATTGTAGAAAATTACAATAAACGAAGAAAACCAATCTGTACATCTCTTGAAGATCTGAGTTTTGCCACGGCATTCAAGATTGGTATTTTTCAGGTATTATCTGTTATTCCGGGAACATCCCGTTCCGGTTCCACGATTATTGGAGGTATCCTTGTTGGTACTTCAAGAACGGTTGCAGCAGAATTTACCTTTTTTCTGGCAATTCCGGTTATGTTCGGAGCGAGTCTGCTGAAACTGGTAAAATTCGGCTTCACATTCACTCCGGCAGAGGTTCTTACACTGGTCACCGGTGTTGTGGTTGCATTTTTTGTTTCTATTATCGCCATCAAATTCCTGATGGGATATATTAAGAAACATGATTTCAAGGCTTTTGGCTGGTATCGTATCGTACTTGGTGTTCTTGTGCTGGGCTATTTTGTAGGAAAAAATTTCCTTGGATAATTGAATATAGAAATGAATCAAATTCTGACCAGGCTGCTGTAAAATATTGTTATGGCAGCCTGATTTAGTTGCTGTTCATTCCGTTCACAGCACTTGGCCAAAATGCATTTTAAATCACCTACGGTGATGGCATTTTGACCTGTATGTCTCGGGATTTTGTCATATATATGACAAACACCTCGCGGAATATTGACTTATGAACACTGATTTGACTTTTAAGAGCATACATGGGATAATAAAAAGAACTATAGAAAATAAAAAATGAAATAGAACGGTCTTCAGACCGGAGAGGATGGTAAATAATGAAAGCAAAACATATAATGCTCGTACTTGGCATGACAATGATACTTACCTTTACAGGATGTGGTTCTCAAAACCGGTTGTTGAAGTGACACCGACTCCGGCAGCAACACCGACACCGACAGAAGTTCCGGTAACAGTAACACCGGTACCGACATCCACACCGGCTCCGAAAGTGATTGGAGTTAAAACTTCTCAGGCGAAATATATTTATATGACCAATAAGCTGGAGGATGATATCAGAGAAATCTATCTGATGACTTCAGATGGGGATGACTGGGGCAAGAACCTGATTCCGGCAGAAGCTTCTGTAAAAGCATCTGAACAGGTACAGATGTTCTATACTCCGGATGACACAGCTGTTTCTTCAGATAGTACAGATGAATCAACAGATACAACAACTATAACTGTATATGATATGAAGATCGTTACTGCAAAAGGAGATGTTTACCAGATTTACAGCATTGATCTCGGTGATATGGAAAAAGCATCTCTTGCTTATGATGAAGAAAGCTCCACAGCATATCTTACATACACAAGTCTTGCAGACAAGTCTGAAAAAGATACAAAGGGCAACTCACAGCAGACAGCATCCTCTGATGAATCCGATGACAGTGATACAGAAACTTACAGTAGTGATGACAGCAGCGATGACAGTAGTTATGACAGTGGCTCTTCGGACAGTAGTAGCTATGACAACAGCAGTGACGACAGCAGTGATGACAGTAGTTATGACAGTAGTTCTTCGGATAACAGTGGTTATGATGATGGCAGCAGCTATGATGACAGTGACGACTATGATGACGGAAGCGATGATTATGTTGATGAGGGAAATGATTCAGATTCCTATGACAGTGGCAGTGATGACTGGAACTACTAAAATATTTTGAGGTTCTATAAAAAATTTCTATTGCAAATTGCAGCTGTTAATTGATTTGAATTTTTATTACAGTTAAAATATTAGCATGAATATTGAACAACATTTGAGAGAAAAGAAGGGAGATATATTCATGAAGAAAAAAATATTAACTGTAATGCTGGCTGGCGTTATGGCAGCAGGAATGAGTGCAGGAAGTGTACAGGCTGCAACAACAGAGGATGCAAGTGGTGATCTGTATGTATTTATTGCAGCAAGCCTTGCAAATGCAATGGATGAGATCCAGAAAGATTTTAATGAAGAGTATCCGGATGTTAATATCCTTTTCAATGCAGACAGTTCAGGTACATTACAGACACAGATCGAAGAAGGTTCCAGATGTGATATCTTCTTTTCAGCAGCAACCAAACAGATGGATGCGCTGGTAGATGAGGAACTGGCCAAGAAAGACTCTGTGGTAGATCTCCTGGAGAACAAAGTTGTTCTGATCAAACCAAAGGATGGCGAAACAAAAGTCACAGGTTTCGAAAATATCACAGATGCGAAGAACATTGCACTTGCGGGCGAGGATGTACCGGTTGGACAGTATTCCCGTGAAATCTTCAAAAACCTTGGCATCGAAGACGATGTTAACAAGATGGAGATCAATGAAGGCAAGAATGTAACAGATGTGCTTGCATCTGTCAGCGAGGGAAGTAACGAAATCGGTATCGTTTATGCAACAGATGCTACATCCGTTGCAGACAAAGTAGATGTTATCGCAGAAGCTCCGGAAGGTTCTCTGGAAACACCGGTTCTTTATCCGGTGGGACTTACTGTAGACGCAGAGGCATCTGACGAAGAAGCAGCTGCTGCAGATGCATTTCTTGAGTACCTGCAGACGGATGATGCCATGAAGTATTTGAAGAGTATGGGTTTGCCGCATATAAAGCAGATGATAAGAAAGAAGAAACTGCAGAAGATGCAAAGGAAGACAAAACCGAAGAAACAGATACTGCAGAAGAAGCTAAATAATTATCGATTACATATAAAAGGGGCGGCATATATGTCAGCCCCTTTTTGTACATACAAAAGGAAAGAAAAGAATGGAATTTTTACAGGAAATAAACTGGAGTCCATTGTGGATTTCTTTAAAGACCGGAGCAGTGGCTACGACAATTGCCTTTTTTCTGGGAATTTTCTGTGCACGTAAGATTATGAAGATGAAGCCGGTATCGAGAGCAATATGGGATGGAATCCTGACTATGCCACTGGTGCTTCCGCCGACAGTTGCTGGTTTCTTTTGCTGTTGATCTTCAGTCTCAGGAGACCTTTCGGAAAATTTCTCATGGAGAATTTTGATTTTAAAGTGGTACAGACATGGAAAGGCTGTGTGATCGCTGCTGCAGTGATTGCATTTCCACTGATGTACCGAAATGCAAGGGCTGCTTTTGAACAGGTGGATGTGAATCTGATCTATGCAGGACAGACACTGGGAATGAGTGATCGCAGAATTTTCTGGAAAGTGATCGTTCCGGCGGCTGCGCCGGGAATTGCATCTGGAACTGTTCTGGCATTTGCAAGAGCAATTGGTGAGTATGGAGCGACTTCCATGCTTGCAGGAAACATTCTTGGTAAGACTCGTACAGTGTCCGTTGCAATTGCAGCAGAAACTTCGGCTGGAAATTATGATATAGCCGGGTTCTGGGTTGTGGTAATCGTAGTGATCTCGTTTGTGATCGTGGCACTGATCAATATTGTCTCAGGGCGGGGCATGAAGAGTAGAAGGTGGATCTGATGGCAATACAGATAAATATAGAAAAGAATTTTAAAGGCTTTGCTCTCAAGTCAGTGTTTGAGAGCAATACATCAGCAACTGGAATCCTCGGTGCATCTGGAAGTGGAAAGAGTATGACACTTCGTTGTATCGCAGGAATTGAGACGCCGGACAGAGGCAAAATCGTAATCAATGGAAGAACAGTTTTTGACTCAGAAAAGAAAATCAATCTGAAGCCGCAGGAGCGTCGGATTGGGTACCTGTTTCAGAATTATGCATTGTTTCCGACAATGACAGTAAAAGATAATATTCTGTGCGGTTATCGTGGTGGGAAGGGACAAAGAGAAGAAAAAGCCAGAGATTTTATGAAAAGATATCAGTTGGAGGTACTGGAAAACCGTTATCCATCACAACTTTCCGGTGGACAGCAGCAGAGAGTTGCTCTGGCAAGAATGATGATCGGTGAGCCGGAAGCGATCCTTCTGGATGAACCTTTTTCTGCACTGGATGGATATTTGAAGGATGTACTGCAAAAAGATATGCAGGAATTTCTAAAACAGTATCAGGGAGATATGCTGATGGTCACACATAGTCGAGATGAGGCCTTCAGATTTTGCAATGAGCTGATGCTTCTAAAAGATGGCAAGACACTGATATTTGGTGATACAAGAAAATTATTTGAACAGCCACAGCTTCTGGAAGCAGCAAGACTGACCGGCTGCAAAAACAGTTCGAGAATTGAACGTATGGGAGAATATCAGGTATTTGCTCTGGACTGGGGAATATCTCTTCGTACAGAGCAGAAGGTGGAACTAGATATGACACATATCGCAATCCGCGGTCACTGGATTCGTCCGTCAGAGAAGGCGGGAGAAAACTGTCTGGTATTTGAAGCGGCAGAGTATGTGGAGACAACCTTTGAACATCAGTATCTGGTGAAAAGTCCGGGAATGGAAGACGGGGCAGTTCTCTGGTGGATGCGCCCGAAAAAAAGTTTTACGGACGAGCATGATAAGAACCTGCCGAAATATCTCTATCTTCCACCTGAACACCTGATGCTCCTGAAATAAAAACGACTCCCCCTCAGGTTCTGTTCTGATATCGCAGATACCGGGACACAAGCATGGCAAGCTTAAAGGTCATAGCATCTTCGAAGGTACGGAGATCAAGTCCAAACCGTTTCTGTATCTTTTCAAAACGATACACAAGCGTATTCCTATGCACATACAACTGTCTGGATGTCTCCGACAGATTCAGATTATTCTCAAAGAAGTACGGATGATCGCCAGTGTCTCTCCGTCGATGGAATCCAGTGATTCATCTCCGAAAATTTCCTGGATGAACATTTCACAGATGGAAACCGGAAGCTGGTATAGCAGTCGTCCAATACCGAGAGTGCGATATCCGAAGACATTGCGTTCGGCATAGAAAATTTTACCAATTTCAAGAGCGGTGCGGGCTTCTTTGTATGCATTGGAAAGATCTTTCAGGTCATTTGCCGTGTTGCTGTAAGCAACCCAGGCTGTGTCATGGCTTCTGTGCCCAGCATATCTACAAGCATATGTGCAATATTTTCCAGATCGTCATATGTTTCTGCAGCTGTCAGTTCACGGACGACGATAATGCCACGATTATCGATAGAAGTGATGAAATCATGCGTGCGTGCAGAAAATATATTTTTGATGGTAGCCAAGGCGTGTTCATCCTTGGACTGACGGGTTTCAACGAGAAAGACAGCTCTCCTTGCACTGGAAGAAATATGAAGTTTGCGTGCCCGGTTAAAGGCTTCTACATCTGTATAATCTCCAAGGAGCAGTTTCTGCATAAAGGCATTTTTGTCATTTTTTTCGGCATAACTTCCAGGATACTCTCAATCTGGCAGACAGCCAGTTCGCCAATCGTGGAAACAGAATCTTCGCTTCCCCACACAATGAGAAGAAGCTGTTCATTTTTTTCTGTTATTTTGTAGAGACAGCAGGTGGCATTTGACAGACAAAGAGCAGTGCTGTTTCGGAATTCTTCCAGTTTGGATTCTGCTGGAAGGCGGCGGTCACAGGTGGTGACAAAATGGAATTATCTTCCTGAAGAAGACAGAAATCGAAATGACTGATGCGTTTCCAGTCATCCATATATTTTTGTAGT
>ENA-OQDF01000967-OQDF01000967.1-human-gut-metagenome-genome-assembly--contig:-NODE-967-length-11916-cov-1.716176_pt1 | contig 11916 bp, 15 predicted proteins | sample MGYA00242769_ERZ504597 | MGnify/ENA primary metagenome ERZ504597 (study PRJEB26092, sample SAMD00036305) | human gut metagenome | host: Homo sapiens | study: EMG produced TPA metagenomics assembly of...
TGTCACCCTATTTTATACTTACTTTTCTTTCATGAGCAAGAAAAGTAACAAAAGAACTCTACCTCCCGATACCAATTTTTCTTTGTCAATTATAAAATCATGACTATAACGCTCTAAACTCGCGTTGCTCAAACAGTAGAGCTAAATTCATAGTCATGGTTTTATCCTTGCCAATAGCCTATGGCTACCGCAAAATTTGCTAACGTGAGGGACATTTGGTTATTATTTTATCAATTTATCAATAAAAGGAGAACTTTCTATGAAAAAATTATTTATACGAATTCTTGTTCTCGAATGTTTTTTATTTATTAATCTCTATACCATTACTTTTGCTAATACTCCACTAAAAGTATCATTTATTCCTATTTCAGAATTTTCAATAGGTGGCATTAGTTTTCAATCTACATTACAAGATGTAATTAATATATATGGAAAACCTACATCCATAACACCTCATGAAAATTCTTCATATACTTCAAGTGGACCTTATATGATGAGTCAAAATTTTATTACTTATAATTATAATAACAAATTTATTATTGAGGCTTATAATGATGGCTTATCATGGGATCCAAAAGATCTTTTTGTTTATTCTGTTACCATAAAAGATGCAAATAATTTATCAACGCCTAGTGGATTTCATGTTGGACAATCATTTTCATCTGTAACAAATATTTATGGATATACTGCTAAATTAAAGAAATCAACAAATAGAAATAATAATTACTCCTATTATTGCTATAAATATTATGAAGCCACATTAATTTTTGCAGTTGATTATAATAATATTATTAGAGAAATTAGCATTTGGGGTGTAACCTGCTAATATATTATATTTATTTCAGAACTATAAATCTTTATTCATAAATAATACCAAACATCTTCCCGCATTTTAGCATCTTTTTACGGTAGCTATTAGCTATTGGCAAAGATAAAAATATAGCTACGCTTTTAGTTCTACTGTTTGAGCCTTGCGAGTTTAGAACGTTGTTGATATATTTATCTTTGACAAAGTAAAAAGTGCGTGAGCGGGTGATTTCTTTGGTTTCGTTTCTTTATCACTAAAGAAATGAACAATTATACTTGCTAATGTGAGGGATATTTGGTTATTATTTTTATCAATTTATAGTTTTTTCGCTTTTTAAATTTTAATAGTAACGTTAATTATTAAAAATCTTTAATAATACCTAACCATTTCCCGCATTTTAGCACCTTTTACGTAGCTATTAGCTATTGGCAAAGATAAAAATATAGCTACGTTTTTAGTTCTACTGTTAAACCTTGCAAGTTTTAAGCATTGTATAAAATGATAATTTTTTCCAAAGCTAAAATTTATCTGCGGTGATTTTAACATAGTTCTTAGTGCTTTAGCACTCTAGAAATATGTTATGCAACTTGTTGTGATTTGGTTCGTTTCTTTATCACTAAAGAAATGAACATAGCTATTTTTTAACTCTTTTATTTTTTCAATGCTTAAACCTGTTACATCAGCAATAAAATTAATATCACTGCCATTTTCTAACATTTTCAATGCAATTTCTATTGCTTTATCTTCTGCACCTTTTTTTAGACCTTCTTTTAATCCCTCTTGGCGATTATATAAGATTGTAGAGTTATAATCTCTTATCGCTTTTTCTTGTATTTCATATTGACGTCTTTTTATCTCATCTTGTGAAAATACCATCTCATAATTTAAAGCTTCTTTTATTACAGGATTATTCATAGCTATCGCCTCTCTTTGTTCATCTGTACATTTAGGTGAAAAATATGCTATCCAGTTTTCAGCTTGACGTAACTTACGTATATCACTTAATTTGAATTTATTCAATTCTATAAAATGCAATTCCAAATCATCTATTAATATATCCTGTGTTTTATCATTATAAACATGATATGAATTGTGACATGTTTCATATGGCAAATAATTAAAATTTAATAAATTAATTGTAATCGTCTGTTTTAATTCATCATAATTTTGACCTTTATTGAGTTGATAAGCATATAATCTTGACCAATAATATAACGAACGTTTGGAAAAATATTCTTGTTTCGTTACTTGTATTTCAACATTTATGAGTGTTCCATCATTTAATTTTGCTAGTATATCTAATTCTGGTACTTTTCCATCTTCTATATCTGGCAATCTTTCTTTATCTAAAAAATTTATATCCACAAAATAACTATCTTCATCTTTATTTAAAATTGAATTTAAAAAATTAAGTGTAAAGATTTTTCGTTTCTTTACTACCTAATAAACTCTTTAAAAAATACGTCATTTAATCTATTTATATCTTTTATCTTTTCCATAAAACTCAATCCTTTATGTTTTATTTATATCTATTATATCATACGCTTTATAAATCTTAACTTAAAAGTATTTTTACTCCAATAAAAAAACTGTACCCTAAAATATTTTATATCCATCTTTTAGGGTACAGTCCATTATTTAATAACTTTTTTCATATTAGAGTAAATATTTTCTTAATCCTTCGATTATCATCTGTTGTCCATATTTACCTTCTTCTTCAGAATGTATTCAGAAATCAAATTTTTATGCAAAAAACTGCACCTTTAAAAATTATTATACGTCTAACTTTAAAAGTGCAGTTTAATTAACAATATTTCTTTATTGATTAATCATCCCAACGGTCATCGTCCCAATCATCGTCATCATCATGTTCGTAGCGGTCATCGTCCCGCCAATCATCATCATGTTCATATCTGTCATCGTCCCACCAATCATCATGTTCATATCGGTCATCATCTCGCCAGTCATCATCCCAATCATCATACATGATAATGGTTTTTCTGTATTTAGTACATCTGTTTTTAATGGAAAAGCATTTGTACTAACGGGAAAAAACATCACTGCCACTAACAATAAGCACCATAAAAATTTTTTCATCTCCTTCTCCTCCGTTTCTTTTTAATTTACATATAATTATATCATTTAATTGTTAAAATTCTGTTAAATTTAAAATTTTTTTCATTATGAATAATATATCTATAAAACAGTAAATTATATTTTAATATTTATATAGTCTGAACAATTTATAAAAAATAAATAGAACTGTACCTCACATTTGACATTTGAAGTACAGTTCTATTAAATATTTTTTATGTTTTTATTAAAGTTTTAATTGAGTTTTGATGCGTTCTACAGCTTTTAATGTATTTTCACGGCTACCAAATGCAGTAAGACGGAAATAATTTTCGCCAGATGGGCCAAAACCAGAACCTGGAGTACCTACGATATTTGCTTCATGGAGAAGTTTATCAAAGAAATCCCAAGAAGTCATGCCTGCTGGAACTTTGAGCCATACATATGGGGAGTTTACACCACCGAAAACAGTAAGACCAAGGCTTGCTAAACCTTCACGGATAATTTTTGCATTTTCCATGTAGTAGCCAACCATTTCTTTTACTTGTTTTTGTCCTTCTTCAGTAAGTACAGCTTCTGCACCACGCTGAATAATATAAGGTGTACCATTGAATTTAGTTGTATGACGGCGATTCCAAAGAGGATTTAAAGCTTGTTCTTTACCGTCTTTTGTATAACCTTTAACAGCTTTGGTAATACGATATAACCGCAACGAGTACCAGTGAAACCTGCTGTTTTAGAGAAGGAACGGAATTCAATAGCTACTTCTTTTGCGCCTTCAATTTCATAAATTGTATGAGGTACATCTTCTTCTGTAATATAGTAAGAATATGCTGCATCATATAAATGATAGATTTATTTTCTTTAGCATATTTAACCCATTTAGCCAATTCATCACGGGATAAAGTAGTACCAGTTGGGTTATTAGGGCTACATAAATAAATCATGTCTACATGCTGTTTTGGAAGTTCTGGAGTGAAGTTATTTTCAGCAGTACATGGCATATATACTACACCTTCAAAAGTTCCATCTTCTTTTACAAGACCTGTACGACCAGCCATGATATTTGTATCGAGATATACAGGATATACAGGGTCAGTAATAGCAATAGTATTATCTACGCCAAAAATTTCTTGGATATTACCGCAGTCAGATTTTGCACCATCGCTGACAAAAATTTCATCAGCTTCGATATCTACACCACGAGATTTATAAATTACATCACGAATTTTTTCACGTAAGAATGCATAACCTTGTTCAGGGCCATAACCGCGGAAAGTTTCTTTATTAGCCATTTCATCAACAGCTTTATGCATAGCTTCAATACTAACTTGTGGTAATGGTAATGTAACGTCACCGATACCTAAGCTAATAACTTCAGCTTCTGGATTTTCAGCTTTGAATTTCTGCACACGATGTGCAATTTCAGCAAAAAGGTAACTACCTTGTAATTTTAGATAATTTTCATTAACTAATGCCATTTATAATCCTCCTAAATACTTTTATTTATCTCTAAATAAATTCATTCTTATTTATTATACAGTATTTGGCATATTTAAACAATGTATACTTGTTTAGTCAAATTCAAATAAATTTAAACTAACAAAAAAGCTGTCTCTAATCTAGAATTAGAAACAGCTTTTATTTTTTATATTAGAGATTGCTTTTTGCAACTTCAACAAGTTTAGCAAATGCAGCTGCATCGTTGATAGCAACGTCAGCTAACATTTTACGGTTAACCTGAACACCTGCTTTTGTTAAACCGCAGATGAAACGGCTGTAGGACATACCGTTTGCACGAGTAGCAGCATTGATACGAGCGATCCAAGTTTACGGAATTCACCTTTTTTCGCACGACGGTCTCTACGTGCATAGTAAAGAGCTTTCATAACGAGTTCGTTAGCTTTTTTGAACTGTTTACTTCTAGCTCCTCTATAACCTTTAGCTAATTTTAAGATTTTTTTATGACGTGCATGAGCGGTTACGCCACTTTTTACTCTTGGCATTATTTACCCTCCTAAATTTCAACAATAATGATTAATTAAGCGTATGGAAGCATTTTGCTTACACGTTTATGATCAGCAGCAGTGATGATAGCTGCTTTACGTAAATTACGTTTACGTTTTGGTGATTTCTTTTCTAAAATGTGGCTTTTGAAAGCTTTATTACGTTTGAATTCACCAGAACCAGTAGCTGTAAAACGTTTAGCTGCAGCTCTGCGAGTTTTAATTTTTGGCATTAGTGTTTCCTCCTTTAGTTTGCACTTTAGGTGCTAAAATCATAATCATATTTTTACCTTCAAGTTTAGGTTCGCGTTCAACAGTAACAGCTTCTTGCATTGCTTCAGCGACCTTTAATAAAAGCTCTTTACCCATTTCTGGATGAGAAAGCTCACGGCCACGGAACATGATTGTAGCTTTTACTTTATTGCCTTCAGCAATAAAACGCATAGCATTTTTAACTTTGAAGTTAAAATCGTGTGTTTCAATACCGGGACGAAGTTTTACTTCTTTTACACTGATAACCTTCTGTTTTTTCTTCGCTTCTTTTTCACGTTTTTGTTGTTCATAGCGATATTTTCCGAAATCCATGATTCGGCAAACAGGTGGTTTTGCTTTTGGAGCAACTTCTACTAAGTCTAAATGAGCTTCTTCTGCTTTACGAAGAGCATCTCTTGTAGACATAATACCAAGCTGTTCTCCCTGAGCATCTGTCACACGAACTTCTCTAGCGCGGATTTCGCCATTAATTCTTAAAGTTTCTTTACTAATAGAAAACACCTCATTATTTATATATTATTTTTATTATATACACAAAAAAGAGGATGACGCACGTCACCCTCTGATATTACAAATTAAAATATACGTTAAACGTTTTTGTTTTAATTAGTAACCCTAGTGACTAGCACGCCATAAGGTGAGAAGCGGTGACTTCTTCTTGTGCAATACGTTGTATCTCAAATACAACGTAACTTAATATATCACAAACTATATCCACTGTCAATAAGTTTTTTATAAATACAAATCTCTTTATAATTTTTTTCTAATATCTATTGTATAACCTATAGAATCTAACAAGTCTACCAACATGTTAAATTTTATATTATTATTTGATAATGTTTTTGTAAAAGTTTGTTCCAATAAATTTTTATTATATTTTTTATTGTATACCGCTATTAAATCCCTTCTTGTAATTCCCTCCTGATAACATATATCAATAATAACTTCTTTATATCTTTACATTTTCCACAACTATTTATCTCTCCTAATTCATTAAAATACAACTCTTGTTTCTATTAATCTTTTCATTTGATATCACATATACACCTACTGGCATATTCAAATACAACTCTTGTTTCTATTAATCTCGACTGAATTATCTCCTCGATATTGTTCTTGGTTATTCAAATACAACTCTTGTTTCTATTAATCATAGTCCATGTATTATTATTGGAATTTCCTGCTCATTCAAATACAACTCTTGTTTCTATTAATCCCTCCTAAATATATGAGCTGCTCACTTTTAAGGATTCAAATACAACTCTTGTTTCTATTAATCTTACGCGGAGCAAGCTTTAGTTAGTGCAGGTAAAGCATTCAAATACAACTCTTGTTTCTATTAATCCTCTCCTGCTTCGCCTGTACCATAACTAATAACATCATTCAAATACAACTCTTGTTTCTATTAATCCAAGGAAGCTACAGAAGAAGCCAAAGAGCATTTAAATTCAAATACAACTCTTGTTTCTATTAATCATTAATGCTAACTATGATTGGTGCAATAAGTACTTTATTCAAATACAACTCTTGTTTCTATTAATCAAATTTAGAAGCTTCATACCAACATTGACGCTTTATTCAAATACAACTCTTGTTTCTATTAATCCTTTAGGAGAAGTAAAAAATAAAAGAAATCTTAATTCAAATACAACTCTTGTTTCTATTAATCACTTTTATTATTAAGTACCTGCTGTTTTTAGTGCTGATTCAAATACAACTCTTGTTTCTATTAATCCCTATATTTATTAGCATTTCTTTTTTATTATAGCTTCTAAAGTCTTGTTATTCAAGGATATAAAAATTTACCAGGCGATTTTGATTTTATTAGTTATATAAAAATAGCTATAAAGCTTATATTGCTTAGCTTTATAGGCTATTTAGTAAAATTCACTTGGTAATTTTTATTTAAGCTTGTAATGCTCCTACAAGTTCATTTACATCTTCAATATTGTGTTTTTGCATATATTCAGCAATACCATCTGCAATTACTTTTAATGCTGATGGGTCAATGAAGTTATGTGCTCCCACTGCTACTGCTGTTGCACCTGCAAGCAAGAATTCAATAGCATCCTCTGCACTTGCAATACCGCCCATACCAATAATTGGAATGTTTACAGCTTTTGCTACTTGCCATACCATACGAAGTGCTACAGGTTTTACAGCAGGGCCAGAAAGACCACCTGTGATATTGCCAAGTAATGGTTTTCTTGTATTGATATCTATTGCCATACCAGTCAATGTATTAATCATAGAAATAGCATCTGCACCAGCTTCTTCTACTGCCTTTGCCATCTGCACAATATCTGTTACATTTGGAGAAAGTTTTACAATTACAGTTTTTTTAGTATGAGTTTTTACTGCATGAGTTACAGCAGCTGCTGCTTTGGATCTGTACCAAAAACGATACCGCCTTCTTTTACATTTGGACAAGAAATATTTACTTCTACAGCATCTACGCCGTCAATATCCAAACGCCATGCCATTTCAGCATATTCTTCTACAGAACCTGCGGAAATATTTACGATAACAGCAGTATTATATTTTTTAATTTTTGGTAAGATATCATAAATAAAAGCATCTACCCCTGGATTTTCAAGACCGATACAGTTGAGCATACCAGAAGGAGTTTCTGCAATTCTAACGCCTGGATTACCAGCACGAGGTTTTGGTGTAACGCCTTTAGTAACGATTGCACCGATTTCATTTACATCAAGGAAATCTTCATATTCTCTACCAAATCCGAATGTTCCTGAAGCTCCCATTACAGGATTTTTTAATTCAAGATTACCAATCTTTACAGATAAATTCATTAAAATACCTCCTTAGCTTCAAAAACTGGGCCTTCTGTGCAAACTTTACGACGTTTCTTAGTGAGTTTACCTTCAAAAGTACAACCAAGACATACGCCAATACCGCAAGCCATACGTTTTTCTAATGATACTTGGCAATCAATATCATGTTCATAAGCGAGTTTTGCCACGCCTTCCATCATGATATTTGGACCACAAGTATAAATAGCGTCAATATTATTTTCTTTTAAGATTTCAGGCATTAATTGGATAGTAAAACCTTTAAATCCTACAGAACCATCATCTGTTGTGATATAAATTTTATCTGCATATTCTTTTAAATATTCTTCCCAGAATACTTCATCTTTATTTTTACCACCGATAAGTAAAATAGGTTTTTGATCTTTGAGCAAGCGAGATAAATAGATAAGTGGAGCAATACCTACACCACCGCCTACGAGCAATGGACGACCTTTTTTTAATTTGAAGCCATTACCGATAGGGCCTAAAATACTAAATTCTTCGCCTTCTTTTAATCTAGAATATTCAGCTGTGCCTTTACCGACAATACGATAAATTAAAGTGATTGTACCTTCATTTTTATCTACATCTGCAATACTGAATGGACGACGCAAAAAGTTTTCACTATGCAAAGTCTTCACATGAACAAACTGACCAGGTTCAGCAAGATTTGCAATTTCTGGAGCTTTGATAACCATGTGTTTTACATTTTCATTTACTGCTTTGTTGAGCAAAATTGTTCCTGTTACTACAAGCTTTTTCAAAAGAAACCCTCCTACTTTTTACACATTATACTTTATAATCATAATACTATATAACTAATTTTTTTCGCAAAATTTCTCAGCTAAAAATAATTTTATTTTCATTAATCTATTTTAAATTTATTTTACTTTTTCCAATTTAACTTTTCTAAAATTTGCTTTGTATGTGTTGTTATATATACACCTAATAAAATAACTACTGCGCCTAAACATTCTTCCATAGTAATTATTTCATTTAATGTTATTGAGGCTGTAACAATCCCCACAATAGGCATGATATTTAAAAATATGGAAGCTGTACTTGCACCTACATTTTTTACACCAATATTCCAAAATATCATTGCTCCTACACCACCGAGCCATACAATATATGCAAATGAAGCCATAGCTTTCATAGATAAATCTGGTATAAATAAACCACAAGTAAAAATGACCATAGATTGCAATAAAAATCGCACCAAATACTCCCGCCCATGCTGTAACAGATAATACAGACATTTTTTTCATCACACGAATACTGATTAAACAATAAATTGCCCAACTTAATTGAGCTACAAAAAATAATATATCTCCCAAATTAAATGAAATATGTAAAATAATATCTAGATTTCCATTGCTGATTAAATACAATGTTCCTGATATCGAAATTATAATTCCAATCCATTGCAATAAAGCCAATCTTTCACGCAAAAATACAAAAGCTAATAAAGATGTAACAGCTGGCGTCATAGCAGCAATCAAAGTGGCATTAGCTACTGTAGAATATTGTAGCCCTGTAAATTGTGAACCATTATTCAAACTAACGCCTGTTATCCCCATAATTATAAGTGGCAACCAACAACTTTTGGGCGGTATAAAATCTTTTTTATGTGTAATTTTCATCAATAAAAATAAGTAGCACTAAGTAATAAATATCGGAAAGATACTAAGTAGGTGGGTTCATCTCCGCTACAATGAATTTCACCACTACAGGCTGAAAACCCCATAAAATTCCAGCCAAAGACAACAACACATAAGCTTTATTTTTCAAAATAACATCTCCATTTAACTAAAACCTAAGTCATCATTATAACATATCCCTATAACGAGATTAAACATAAAATATATTCTAATACTTGCCACTATGCTATAATAAGTTATTATTACTTTTCTTTTATGGACAAAGAAAAGTAACAAAGAAATCCACCGCAGATAAAATTTTAATTTTGAAAATAATTATCACTTCATACAACGCTTAGAAACTCGCTTCGCTCAAACATTCAGACTAAAACCGTATTCAGTGCTAATTATTTTCAATAACTTAACAGTTACCATTAAAATTTTATAATGCGGAAAATAGATATTACGTGTTATTTTAGTATTTAAATAAATTCAATATCGTAAAAGTCTGCTAACGCGGGTATATTTGGTATTATTCTTATATCATATATAAGAAATAATATGTACTATTTATTGCTTAAATTATAAATCTTATCTGTGGATTTTTTAACGTAATTTTTATTATTTTTAGCATTTTAAAAATATGTTATGCTATTTGTTATAGTTTATTTTTTATATAAAGGAAAAATGTATTTTATAATTCTTAGGAGGGATAATTTTTTTATGTATGATTTGGCTTTAAAAAATGGTTTTATTGTTAATGAAAATGAAATCTATCTAGGAAATATTTATATACAAGATGAAAAGATTGTTGAAATTTCTTTAGCGGATAAGCCTGCCACTGAGGTTTATGATGTTTCTGGTAAGTATCTTTTACCTGGCTGTATTGATACGCATTGTCATTTTCGTGACCCTGGAGCTACTGCTAAGGAAGATTTTACAACTGGCACACAAGCTGCTATTGCCGGTGGTGTAACTACTGTATTTGATATGCCCAATACAAATCCTTCTGTTTTAAATGAGCAAGATTTATTGCAAAAAGCAATTATTTTGCTCCTAAGCTTTTGCTGATTATGGTATTTGGGGTCTTTCTTTAGGTGAAATCAACCTTGGCGATTTACCTAGACTTTGTGAAGCTGGTGCTAGTGCTGTAAAATTCTTCTGGGGATATGCTATAAATGCCAAAACAAAAGCTTTAATTTATAATTACAATCCTAAAGATGAAGATATTATCCCACCTCTTGGCGACGGTGAAGTCTATGAAATTTTTGAACAAATGGCAAAAACAGGAAAAATAATCGCCATTCATGCTGAAAATATTGAATTAATTCAAACTTTAACTAAACGTCTTCAACAATCTGGTAAAAAAGATTACGAAGCTTTAATCCAATCTCGACCAGCTCTAGCAGAAGCTTTGACTATCCAAACAGCTAGTCTACTTGCTAAAGCCACTGGTGCTAGACTTCATATTCTTCATTTGACTTCTAAAATGGGAATGGAAGCAGTCGCTCAAGCAAAGGCTAATGGTGTAAATATAACTGCTGAAACTTGCCCACAATATCTATTTTTATCTGCTAAAGATTACGATAGTGTAGGACCAATGATGAAGTATATCCTGTCATCAAACATGAAGAAGATAGACTTGCACTTTGGCAAGGATTGAAAAATGACACTATAGATTTTATCGCCTCTGACCATGCACCACATATCATCAGTGAAAAACAAGGTGATTTATTCTCCATTCCTGCTGGCATGTGCGGTGTAGAAACTATGCTTCCATTAATGCTCAATGAAGTAAATAATGGTCATATCACTTTACCTTTCTTAGTGAAAGTCATGGCTAAAAATGTAGCTGATATCTATAATTTACCAAATAAAGGTAATTTAGAAATCGGTAAAGATGCCGATATTGTAGTTGTCGATATGAATAAAGTCGATACTATTGAAAATGAAAAACTTCACAGCAAACAACCACTAACTGCTTTTGCTGGTAGAAAAATCAAAGGCTGGCCTATCAAACATTTTTACGCGGTCAATTAGTTGTGGATAATAATAAAATCTGCCAAGATAAAGCTTGTGGTAAATGGATAAAATAATTAAATTTTAATTAAAAAAGCTCTTAATAGCAAAATGAACTGCACCCCAAAAGTTGGACACAAAACAACTTTTGGAGGTGCAGTTTTTTATGACTAAATACTCAAATGAATTTAAAGTTAAAGCAATTAAAATGGTTTTAAAAGGAAATTCTATTTCTCATGTAGCTAAAATTCTAAACATGCCAGATATAGCTCCTCTTTGCAGATGGA
>ENA-OQDF01000968-OQDF01000968.1-human-gut-metagenome-genome-assembly--contig:-NODE-968-length-11915-cov-2.729980_pt1 | contig 11915 bp, 17 predicted proteins | sample MGYA00242769_ERZ504597 | MGnify/ENA primary metagenome ERZ504597 (study PRJEB26092, sample SAMD00036305) | human gut metagenome | host: Homo sapiens | study: EMG produced TPA metagenomics assembly of...
CCGCAGGCGCTCGCGCGGCGTGACATCGGGCTTGAGGTCGGGGTCGTGCAGGGCCGTGGACGCAGAGCCGGAGCCTGCCACTGACTCGTCGGTCAGGGAGTCGCGCAGAATCTTCATGGCATAGGTGGTGCCGCCGTCGTCGCGCACCCGCCACACCGACCCCATAGCTCCTGAGCCGAGCCGGGAGATCAGCGTATACCCACCAACCACTTCGCCGGCTCAAGATTCAACGCGTTCAAATCGCTCATGCCTCCATCCTAATGCCTTGCTGGTGCATTATTCTGGCTCTCTCCTGGGAGGCCGAGCTTGATATTTCTTGGCTCCCCTCTCTGAGAGGGGAGCAAGAATAAATGCCGTTTACGTATTGAGAAGTGCCGTTTACGCCATTAAGGTCGATTGCCCTGACCGGATGTGGTAGCAAATTATGCGCTCGAAATGACAGGATAGGTGCGTGGGCAGGTGCGCCAGTCGTGAATTTGCGACTCTATAACCATCGGCATCAAGGATGTGTCGGCGGTGACCCAAAGGTGAGCCAGCCGGGCACATTCAACAGTGGCACAGCGATGCAAGGGCAGTATCGTGAGCCGCTGATCGAATCGATAACGATATCAGATTCGAATGCCGCGACTTCGCCGGTCGTACCTTCGAATACTTCTCCGAAGACGGCTACCTGTTCGGCGTGATGGCCTCCCAGCAGGTCGCTGGCGCTCAGGCCAAGGGCGTGTACGCCTTCATGAAGCACTTCGCGCTGAACGACCAGGAGACCAACCGACTGAGCGAGCTCGCCACCTGGGCCAACGAGCAGTCGATTCGCGAGATCTACCTGAAGCCTTCGAGATGAGCGTCAAGCAGGGCGGCGCGGGTGCGTGATGAGCGCCTTCAACTACATCGGTATGGAGTGGGGCGGTTCCCACTCCGGACTGCTCAACACTGTCCTGCGTGGCGAGTGGGGCTTCCGCGGCATGGTCCTGACCATCATGAAGTACCTCAAGCGCCGCAAACTGGCCGCGGCGGCATCGGCTCCCGCTGACGCTCCGGTCAAGGCCCTGAGGTGTGTCTCCGATAACTGAATAGCTAAATAGAATGGACGCCTGCTGAGCGCTACTCAACAGGCCGTCCATTGTGTATCTGAATGCGAAAAGTCATTATATGGAACGGAATATATCGATACTGTGCATTGTGCCGATTACTGATTCCGACGCAAGTATTCGCGCAGGAAGGGCACGGCAAAATCGACTTCGCCTCGTTCTGTTTCGCGGATAACGAAGGCGTCAAGGAGGCGTTTGCGGTAGGTGGCGGCATAGTTAGGCGTTTTGCCCATGCGCTGTGCAACATTCACGGTGGGAGAGGGACCATCTGACGCTGCCATGGCTTCGAGATACTCACGGTCGTTTTTGGATAAGCCTTGCAACTCCGGGATGCACACGGCGTTATCAAGGTCAATACGTGCTTCCTCGATACCTGCCGTAACATCAGCGTCGATGATGGTATCCGAGTCCCGCATGTCTGCGGCATCCCAGATATGGTAGCCAACCAGTTGAATCATATAGGGGTATCCGGCTGTCACATTGGCTGCAGTGCTTAATTGAGCGTCGGTGATGGACATGCCGGAGGCGCGGAATGTTGTGGCGAAAGCATCGCGCACTTCATCAAGAGGAATATCTGTGAGTATGTTCGTTTTCGCGCGACGTAGGAACGTGATGACTTCGTCATTGAACAAATCAGAAATCATCTGTGGGAGACCGGCGAACACGATGGCGATATTGCGTCGTTCCCTGATTTGATGCTGTATGGCAGTGGCGATGGCAATCATGTCGGATCGCTCAGCCGCTTGAGTCTCATCAATGGTGATAAGCAACCCAGCATGGCGCTTCTCAAGCGCATCCAACCGTCCGGCAATGGCACTTCTCAACGTTTCGGGCATACGCTTCGGGGATAGTTCGGCTTCTCCGAGGCCGATGCCCGCTCCAGCAAAAGTCAACGATGGTCGGATAGTGAGGTGGTCAAGGGCCCCTCGCCCGGTTCGTAAGGCATCAACAAGGCGTTCGCATAGTCCGGCAGAGGCCGTTTCTTCGATGACATCCCATCTGCGCGCTTTGGCCCGGTCTCCGAACACAGTGAGCATCACGGTTTTTCCGGTTCCACGAGCGCCGGTGACGAGCATAATGCGCCCTGGGGCACCGACTCCGTTATCGAGACCTTTCTCGAAATCGCGGATAACTTTGCCTCGGCCGATGAGCAGGGGCGGTTCCCCTCCTGCCGTTGGCTTGAATGGGTTTTCCTTTGCCTTCATGTGGACCGCCTCCTCGCTGAATCAACCTAAAATAAAAATTATCAAAAATATCAAAAAATAAAAATTATCAAAAGTTGGGTTGAGCCGACTGAAGAAAACAGCCGTGGCGACAATGATTCTGCCGCAATCCGCGGTGACAACAACTGACGCGGACCTTCTTGGCAGAATCGTTGTTTGTCCCGCTTCGCCAATCAACGTCGCTCAAGTTCGGTGCGCAGACCGGCTACCGTAGCGGTCAGCTCACGCACTTCCTCGCGCAATAGGTCGATTTCGGGATTGGCTGATGTTGCAATAGCCTCTTGCGCGGCTTCCTTGGCCACTTCCTTCTCCCGAGCGTCCTCGCGCCGATCCGTCTCCAGATTGACCTGATCCACGATCCACGAGGCCAGCGTGGCCGTCACAATACCGATCAACGCGATGCCGGTGAACATCAGCACCACCGCAATGATCTTGCCTTGGAAGGTGACCGGCGAGAAGTCGCCATATCCCACGGTGGTCACGGTCACGAACGCCCACCACAACGCCGTGCCGAAGTCGGTGATCGTGGATCCGGACGCCTCGCGCTCCACGGAATACACGGCCAGCGCGCCCACGTACATGAGCATTCCCACCGCGCCGACCGCGTATACGGTGATGCGCCCGCGCACCGCCATGCCGGAGGTGCGGTTCAGCACGTGCAGCACGGTCAGCAAACGCAACAGTCGCAAGGGCCGGAGCATCGGCAGCGCGATGGTCAGCAGCGTGAACAGGTTGTGCTTGAACCACCGCCAGCGATCGTCGGCCAACCACAGCGAGACCACATAATCGACGACGAACACCACCCAGATCACGTTGATGACGGTTTCACACAGCGCGATATGCGTGCGGGAGAGAATTTCCCACGAATACACCACCAGAAACACCACGGACAGCACCATCAGCGGCCAGTCCGTCCACTTCTTCCACGTCTTCAGTCCCATATTCCGATTGTAGTGGCGCGCCCGCTGCGCCACTGCGGAGCATGACTCCGGACGTCAGTGTTGTATACGTTCGTATACATTTCACGTTGTGTACGAACGTATACAGCGGTATCTTTCATCTCGCATTTCCCTTATGACTATCACCACAGTGATATAATCAAGAATATGTAAGGAGAGAGAGAAGGAGCCGGCCAATGGAGACCGCATCGATCGAACTGTGGCATGGCTCTTCGCATGTCATCAAGCATCCTGAATACGGGCTGGTCAAGCCGAACAACGATTATGGCCGCGGATTCTATTGCACGCGCAGCGTCGAGCTGGCCAAGGAATGGGCGTGCGCGGGACTGGATGACGGTTTCGCGAATCGGTACACGTTGACCACGGACGGGCTCCTCTTCCTGGACCTGTCCCAGCCGCCCTACACCATCCTGAACTGGCTGGCCATGCTGGTCGAAAACCGTCGTTTCCAGCCGACCACCGCCGTCGCCGCGCAAGGCATCGAATATCTGAAACAAGTGTTTCTGCCGGATGCCAGTCAGGCTGACGTCATCGTCGGATATCGTGCCGACGATTCGTATTTCTCGTTCGCCCGCGCTTTTGTCAATAACGCGATTTCCATCGACCAACTCGCTGAGGCGATGCGGTTGGGCGAGCTCGGCAAGCAGATCGTACTCGCCAGTCCTCAGGCATTCGCGGCACTGCGGTTCCAAGGCTGCGAAATCGCCCGCGCTTCGACCTACCACGGATTGCGTAACGAGCGCGACCGCACAGCTCGCGAAGCCTACCGCCGCAAAAGTGCAGAAGCCGATCTCGACGGCCTGTTCATGCGCGACATCATCCGCGAGAAAGTGACCAACGATGATCCCCGCCTATGATGAGACATACTTGCCGGACGCCATGGCCAACTTGGCCGGCGCCTTCGATTATGCGCTGAACGATTGCGGGTTGCCGGTCGGCCTATTCATGGACTTCTTCGCCACCTCCGAGGCGGCCGCGCTTTTCGGGCGAGGCACGCCCAAATACGTGTGTGGCATGTCCGGCGAGGAGCTGGTGGCCGAAATCATGCGGCAAACCGGTTGGGCGCGCATTCTCGATATGCCGCCAGCCGCACTGCGCGCCGGCTCAACACCCGAATACTGGGCCGGATGGGTACTCGCATACTGCCAATGGGCCAGGGGAGTGCGGTTCTCGGACATTCTCGATGTGCTGTCGCTCGACGATATCGTGCGACTGCACCCGACTCTGCACGAAGCCGACGAAAGCCGATTCGTCGACGTGTACGACGAGCGGGCCGCCCATAATCGCACCGAGGGCGACTCCCGGCTGCACACGATCCGCGTGCGCGCCGGACTCAGCCAATCCGGGCTGGCCCGCCGCTCCGGCGTTACCCTGCGCTCCATCCAAATGTACGAGCAGCGCCGCAAAGACCTTGGCAAAGCTGCCGTCTCCACCGTGCTCGCTTTGGCCCGCACGCTTGGCTGCCGCATCGAAGATCTGTTGGAGCCGTAAAGACGCGGAGTAGTATCGCGCCGCATCGATCTGATAACTGAACAACTACTTTAAGGCCCGGCCGGATGCTCGTTTGGACATCCGGCCGGGCCTTCTGGCTCCACACGGGGTGCCGAGGTATCCGTTCTCCGCTTCGAGGGGCTGATTTGGCCTTCCGTAGAGGTTTACTCCCGTTTCGAGGGGCTGGTGGCCCGCTAGAACACGGGTATAAACGGCTTCGCCCCACCGTCATTCCGCCATTTTGGGGATGCGCTTACTTGAGTACCAGCCCCTCGAAACGGAGATAGATCTCCGGAAAGGGTCAAAACAGCCCCTCGAAACTCAAGATGGCGGTTGCAGGGCGGTTGAGGATCAGTCGAAGAGCGGTTCAAACGCAAATGTGAACAATGCCACATGTGATTGGGCGGGTCGCTGCACGCCGATTTTCGGGGGTGCATGGGAATGGCGGAATATCAATGAAAAACCCTATATCTAGGTTTGTTATGTGACACGCGCCACTACATATAGTGCCTTGATTTCAAATCACACCGCTGTAATATGGCCTTCGCTTCACTGTTCATCAGAACCACATCAAGGGGAGTCGCCATGACCGTCACCGTGTTCACCAAGCCGCATTGCCCGCAGTGCGATGCCACCAAGCGCAGCTCACCAAGCTGGGTGTGCCGTTTGAAACCGTGGACCTGACGCAGAACCCTCCACCCTTGAGCAGCTGCAGGCCGCCGGTTTCCAGCAGGCTCCGGTGGTCATCACGCCGGACAACTCCTGGACCGCTACCGCCCCGACCTGATTCGCGAAGTCGCCCAGCAGGTGGCCGCCGACAACCGCGCCGCCGCCACGGTGTCCGCGTGAGTCTGAGCCAGCCCGAATTCGCGGCCGAAGGCAAGACGATCGGCGCATTGGTCTACTTCTCGTCGGCCTCCGAAAACACCGCACGGTTCGTGGCCGGATGCCGTTTGCAGGACGAAGGCATCAACGTCTACCGCATCCCGTTGCGGGCCGCCGACCCGGCGCTAAACGTCCGCGAACCGTACGTCATCATGGTGCCCACCTATGGCGGCGGCGTGGTCAAGAAAGCAGTGCCGATTCAGGTCAAACGCTTCCTCAACGATCCAGCCAACCGCGAGTGGATTCGCGGCGTCATCGCCTCAGGCAACACCAATTTCGGTGAGGCCTACTGTGCCGCCGGAGACATCATCGCCGCCAAATGCAAGGTGCCCTACCTCTACCGTTACGAACTCATGGGCACCCCGGAAGACACTGCCGCCGTGCGAAACGGCCTCGTCCGCTTCTTCACCGAACAGTAAATCTTGACCCCCTCGAGGTATTGGCTCCCCTCTCCGAGGGGAGCTGTCAACGAAGTTGACTGGGGGGAGCAACTGTCTGAGTAAACACACTTCTGCCATATTCCAAGGATTTCCAATGACTGACCTCACCGCCACCGGCCTGCCGCTCGACAATACTGCCGACACCGCAGCGGAACAGTACGACCCGGCGCACGATTACCACGCGCTCAACGCGATGCTCAACCTCTATGACGCCGACGGCAAGATCCAGTTCGACAAAGACAAGGCCGCCGAACGCGAATACGTGACAGGCACGTGGCCACCAACAGCAAGCGGTTCGCCTCCACCGCCGAGCGTCTCGAATACCTGATCAGCAACCAGTACTACAACCCTGCGGTCTTCAACCAGTACTCCGCTGAATTCCTCGACCGCATCTACGAGCACGTGGAATCCGCCGGCTTTGAGTTCGGCACTTTCCTTGGTGCGTTCAAGTTCTACACGTCCTACGCGCTCAAGACGTTCGATGGTCGCCTCTATCTTGAGGACTTCCCGCAGCGTTGCGCCGCTGTGGCCCTGGAGCTCGCCGCCGGCAATGAGCAGCAGGCCATCGAATACGCCGACGAAATGCTTGCCGGCCGCTTCCAGCCCGCCACCCCGACCTTCCTGAACCTCGGCAAGGCCCAGCGTGGCGAACCGGTCAGCTGCTTCCTGGTGCGCATCGAAGACAACATGGAGTCGATTCGCGCGGCATCAACGCGGCCTCCAGCTCTCCAAGCGCGGCGGTGGCGTGGCCCTGCTGCTGAGCAACCTGCGCGAGCTCGGCGCCCCGATCAAGCACATCGAGAACCAGTCCAGCGGCGTGATTCCGGTCATGAAGCTGCTGGAGGACTCCTTCTCCTATGCCAACCAGCTCGGCGCACGTCAGGGCGCGGGCGCGGTGTACCTCAACGCCCACCACCCTGATATCCTGCGCTTCCTGGATACCAAGCGAGAGAACGCGGACGAGAAGATCCGCATCAAGTCGCTGGCTCTTGGCGTGGTGATTCCGGACATCACGTTCGAACTGGCCAAACAGAAGGCCCAGATGGCCCTGTTCAGCCCGTACGACGTGGAGCGCGTGTACGGCAAGCCGTTCGCCGACATCTCCGTTACCGAGCATTATGACGAGATGGTGGCCGACGACCGCATCAAGAAGACCTACATCGACGCCCGTAAGTTCTTCACCACCATCGCCGAACTGCAGTTCGAATCCGGCTACCCGTACATCGTGTTCGAGGACACGGTCAACCGCGCGAACCCGATCGAAGGTCGCGTGACCATGTCCAACCTGTGCTCGGAAATCCTGCAGGTTCAGGAGCCGAGCGCATACAACGAGGACCTCACGTATGCGCATGTCGGCCGCGACATCTCCTGCAATCTGGGTTCGCTCAACATCGCTAAGGCGATGGATGGCGGCTTGGGCCACACGGTGGAGACGGCGATCCGCGCACTCACCTCGGTGGCCGAGCACACCAGCATCAACGCGGTGCCTTCGATTCGCCGCGCCAATGAGGAGGGCCACGCCATCGGTCTCGGCCAGATGAACCTGCACGGCTTCCTGGCCCGCGAAGGCATCCAGTACGGTTCTGAAGAGGGCCTCGACTTCACCGACATGTACTTCATGACCGTGGCCTACCACGCCTACCGTGCCTCGCACGCGCTCGCCGTGGAGCATGGCCGCACGTTCGCCAGCTTCGCTACGAGCGACTACGCCAAGCCGGCCGGCCAGGGCAACTACTTCGACAAGTACACCGATGGTCGTCGTTCGCTCACTCCGCGCACCGAACGGGTCCGTGCGCTGTTCGAACAGTACGGCATCGCGATCCCGACTGCGGCCGACTGGGAGGCCCTGCGCGACGCGATTCTGAAGGACGGCATCTACAACCAGAACCTGCAGGCCGTGCCGCCCACCGGCTCGATCTCGTACATCAACCATTCCACGAGCTCGATTCACCCGATCGCCTCCAAGATCGAGATTCGCAAGGAAGGCAAGATCGGGCGCGTGTACTACCCGGCCGCCTACATGACCAACGACAACCTCGGGTACTACAAGGACGCCTACGAGATCGGCTGGAAGACCATCGTCGACACGTACGCCGAGGCCACCCAGCACGTGGATCAGGGACTGTCGCTGACGCTGTTCTTCCCGGACACCGCCACCACCCGCGACCTCAATAAGGCCCAGATCTACGCCTGGCGCAAGGGCATCAAAACCCTCTACTACATCCGCATCCGCCAGCAAGCCCTGGAAGGCACTGAAGTCCAAGGCTGCGTCTCCTGCATGCTCTGATCGTTCGAGGGAGCGTATACCGCCTTTCTTCGGCACTCGACGTACCTTCGTACGCCTTCGGCCTCAGACGGCGGTCTCCGCACGCATTGAACAACCAGAGAGCCGTTGTTACTCCCCTCACTCGGCTAACGCCGACAGCTCCCCTCAGAGAGGGGAGCTGGCCGCGAAGCGGACTGAGGGGGGCTCCACCATCTAAGGAACCAACAATGTCACGAACCGTCTATAGAGCACTGCTCCGGCTGACCGCGCCGGAGGAGTTCGAAAACAAATCCAACGACGATAACGACAACGAGTAAAAGGAACACTACTCATGGCACCTATCTCCATTCCGCGCAAACCGCTGAAACTCATCGACCGCGTCTCCGCAATCAACTGGAACCGCCTCGAAGACGAGAAAGACCTTGAGGTCTGGGACCGCCTGACCGGCAACTTCTGGCTGCCCGAAAAGTCCCCGTCTCCAACGACATCCCCAGCTGGCAGAAGATGACCGAGGACGAGCACACGCTCACCATGCGCGTCTTCACCGGCCTGACCCTGCTTGACACCATCCAGGCACGGTCGGCGCCGTCTCCCTGATTCCGGACGCGCTCACCCCGCACGAGGAGGCCGTGTACACCAACATCGCCTTCATGGAATCCGTGCACGCCAAAAGCTACTCGTCCATCTTCTCCACCCTGTGCTCCACCGAACAGATCGATGCCGCATTCGACTGGAGCGAGAACAACGAGTTTCTGCAGAAGAAGGCGGAGATCGTGCTCGACTACTACGAGGGCGACAACCCGTACAAGCGCAAGGTGGCCTCCACCCTGCTCGAGTCCTTCCTCTTCTACTCCGGCTTCTATCTGCCGATGTACTTCTCCGCGCACGCCAAGCTGACGAACACCGCCGACGTGATTCGTCTGATCATCCGCGATGAGGCCGTCCACGGCTACTACATCGGCTACAAGTACCAGAAGGGCATCGCCCAGCTGAGCGATGCCGAGCGTCTGGATCTGCAGGACTACACGTACGACCTGCTCAACGAGCTGTACGACAACGAAGTGGAGTACACCCAGTCGCTGTACGACCGCGTGGGCCTGACCGATGACGTCGAGAAGTTCCTGCGGTACAACGGTAACAAGGCGCTGATGAACCTCGCTACCCGGCTTTGTTCCCGGCTGAGATTTGCGATGTGAACCCCGCGATCCTGGCCGCCCTGAGCCCGAACGCCGACGAAAACCACGACTTCTTCTCCGGCTCCGGCTCCTCCTACGTGATGGGCAAAGCCGAAGAAACCGATGACGACGACTGGGACTTCTAAGGGTTTCGCGGTCCGCGAACCCGCAGCGCCGCCGCGTTCGCACGGCGGCGCTACGCTGGAGATATGGAACAGGATCCGTTGGTCAGCATCATTATTCCGGTGTATAAGGTCGAGAAGTTCCTCGACGAATGCGTGGCGTCCGTTGCTGCGCAGACGTACGCCAATCTGGAGATTCTGCTGGTCGACGACGGCTCGCCCGACAATTGCCCGGCCATGTGCGACGCCTGGGCCGCCCGCGACCCGCGCATACGCGTGATTCACAAGCCCAACGGCGGCCTGTCCGACGCCCGCAACTCCGGTATCGCTGAGGCTATCGGCGCGTACATATACTTCGCCGATTCCGACGACACCGTGGCACCCACGTTGGTGGAGGACTGCCTGAACGCCATGCGCGAGTATGACGCCGACCTCGTGATGTTCCAGTTCGACACCATCTCCGAGAACAACAAGCCGCTGCTGTCCAACTATCGCCACAACGACTTCACCGAGGTGCAGGTCCTGACCCCGGTCGAGGTCATCAAAAAGCAAGTCAAGGCTGAGATTGACGGCTATTTCTGGGCCTTCCTGGCACCCGCCTCCACCTATCAGGGCACCGGATTCTCCTTCCCGGTGGGTCGCAAAATCGAGGATCTCTCCCGTATCTGCAACGTGATCGGCGAGGCCACGCGCGTGGTCCGTCTGCCCAAGGCGCTGTACCACTACCGCATGCGCGAGGGGTCGATTACCGCCAGCTGGGATCCGCAGCTCACCCGCGACTGGACCGCGCCGCCGACGACCGCGAGGAATACATCGTCCACCGATTCCCCGAGCTCAAGGGCTTCATGACGCTGCAACAGCTGAATTTTTTTGCCAACCTCGATTACGAGACCATGCGCCAGTCGCTGATTGCCGGGCTCAAGATCGATCCCGAGGACGCCGACGCGCTTCGTCGCCGCATCGAGGGCCTGACCAAGTCCGCCGATGAGGGCGATGAGCCCGTACCGGAAACGTTGCGTGAGTTGCTCGGACTGCTCAAGCTGGGCATCACCAAGGTGCCGATGGCACGTTCGGTAAGGCCGATGGCAGCGGTACTGATGGCGATGCGAGAACGATGACGTAACGCTGGCCGACCGTTTCCGCGACATGCGCGAGGACTGGCGCCAGCTGCGCATCCAGCGCATCGAAGACGCCGAGGAGCGCAAGGCCGAGCGCAAAGCCGCCCGCAACGGCGTCACCTTCGAGTCTGTGTCGCATTAGTCGGCGACTGATGGAATCCGTCAGTCCGGGAAGAGCAGGCCTGCTCTACGCCGGGCGTGCCGGTTCGCACGTTCGAGAAACAGGCGTGTCATGGGCCGGACCACACAACACCCCCAGAAACGCCCATAAAGTTAACTACATTTCAGACACGCCACTTGCCTTGGTCCACGGTCCGTGTATAGTAGTTCTCGGCTCAACGAAGAGAACCTTCACTGAACCGGAAAAAGTAAACGCTGAAGCTTGCAGTTTCCGAAAGCAAGTTCTACGTCGGTGGCGAGGGCGGAAGCGCAGTAAAGAACAAATCCCTTTACAACGGATCGTGAGGCACGTACCTGCCTCTGAAAGGATTAGTAATTATGGCAGAAGTCGTTTTCGACCATGTCACTCGTATCTACCCGGGCAACGATAAGCCTCCGTGGATGATCTGAATCTTGATATCAAGGATGGCGAGTTCCTCGTCCTCGTTGGCCCTTCTGGCTGTGGTAAGTCTACGACCCTTCGTATGCTCGCCGGCCTGGAAGAGGTCAACAAGGGCCGCATCCTCATCGGTGGCAAGGATGTCACCACGATGCAGCCGAAGGACCGCGACATCGCAATGGTGTTCCAGAACTACGCTCTGTACCCGCACATGACCGTTGCCGACAACATGGGCTTCGCCTGAAGATCGCCGGCACTCCGAAGGACGAGATTCGCAAGCGCGTCGAGAAGGCCGCTGAGATTCTCGACCTGACCGAGTACCTCGACCGCAAGCCGAAGGCTCTGTCCGGTGGTCAGCGTCAGCGTGTGGCCATGGGTCGTGCAATCGTCCGTGAGCCGAAGGTCTTCCTCATGGATGAGCCGCTGTCCAACCTCGACGCCAAGCTCCGTGTGCAGACCCGTACCCAGATCGCCGCTCTGCAGCGTCAGCTGGGTGTCACCACCTGTACGTGACCCACGATCAGACCGAGGCCCTGACGATGGGCGATCGCATCGCCGTCATCAAGCTCGGTATCCTGCAGCAGGTCGG
>ENA-OQDF01000969-OQDF01000969.1-human-gut-metagenome-genome-assembly--contig:-NODE-969-length-11906-cov-1.217251_pt1 | contig 11906 bp, 17 predicted proteins | sample MGYA00242769_ERZ504597 | MGnify/ENA primary metagenome ERZ504597 (study PRJEB26092, sample SAMD00036305) | human gut metagenome | host: Homo sapiens | study: EMG produced TPA metagenomics assembly of...
AACGGGCGTGTTATGACGGGCTATAAGCCCTTAATAATAGCCAGCACCTCAAGACGCTGGCTTTCACTTTTTTCAAGCCACATTGTACTTATCACCTTCGCCGCTCCTGTTAGGGGCGTTTTGACTACTAGTTACCCTTGAAAGGGGCTTCGTACTCTTTTACACTTAATTTATCCAAAGCTATACTTAAATTGCAATAAGAAGTAGCACACTTTTTACTGGATTTACAAATTGGCAAGCAGTATAAGGTGTACAACTTCACATATTTTCTCAAATTCCTCTGAAAGTCAATTTCCGAAATTTGTTTGTTGGGATGACATTATAATCCGCTTCAGTCGTATCAGAAGATGCTGTCTGCTCGTTCCACCTGAACATTTACATGAAAAATCTCCGTCATTCTACAACAGAACAACGGAGATTTCAAAATAAAATATTTTCTTTTACTCTTTTACAATCCAACTGCCAGTTTTCTTTGAACCAATTCTCTCTAATCGTCCTAATTCAGACAACTCTTTGATCATTCTCTGAACAGTGCTTCTCGACAAAGAGACTCGTTCAATAATTTCTTTTTGCGTAATTGTTGGATCATTGCGCAACATATCAAGGAGCATTTTCTGATTATCATTTAAAGCTTCATTTATTGCCTCATTTAAAGCTTCATTACTTGATGCTTTAAAATTCAGATTTGGAAGCTTTACAGTAAATTCCACTCGATTGGATCGGAAGGTCGGTTCCAAACCCGGTTGATAATTTGCTGCATTTTCGTATGCGGTACGGATTTTACTTAATCCACTGCCTTGACGTTCCATATATCCAAGGCGGGCAAAAATATCTGCAAGGATAGGATTTCTTCTGGTTGAAGGAATATCATCAATATCACGCCCCTGAATCTGTGTTCCATCAGGCATTCCACCCGGAGAATAAATTAAAAGGCGGTCATCAAACATATCCACATGAACTTCACTGCCGTTAATCAGATAATCCCTATGAATCAACGCATTGACCAAAGCTTCGAAAACACTTCGCTCGCAATAATCCGGCATTTCAATTCTGGAATCAGGTGTTTTCTTCCAAATGGTTTTCATATTACGCTTTACAAAACTCATGCCCTCATTCAGAAGAATGATAAGACTGCCACTATATTCGGCACTATCCAAAGCATCAACTGTCCGCCACTTTATCTAACCCATTCCATCTTGTGCAGAAAAGACGAGACCAGCGAATGGGTGCATCATCAGCAAGCAAAGCGCCTGCATTGGTAAGGTGTCCATTTGCATCTCGGATACCGAAAGACTCAAAACTTTTCTCCGTCATACTGTTGCCAGTCCAGGATTTATAGCGTTCTCTCAGCTACTGAAAGAAAAGTCCTCATAATTGTATGGTGACATCACCGAATCATAAGAAGAGTTTCTACCACGCATAACCAAGCGTTTCAGTTCAGTCGCATCAGCAACAACGCTTTCATTACCAATACGAATGTAAGCTTCTGTCACACCATCGCCAGTATAATAGTAAGGTGTTTCTGCACCTGCCGGTACATAAAGCAACAAAAGGTCTTTTTCATCTTCGGTTTTACGAAGCTTCATTAACTTCTGGAAATGGTGAAATTCTTTCTTTGATTTTCTGGCTAATAAATTCAGAATCGGATTTAATATCTTCCAATCCAACAATTTCTTCACCATCTGTAATACCAAAATTAAAGTTCCGCCCGCTGTATTCGCAAAGGCACTGACACTTTTTAAGCCAACTTTTCACTTTCTTATGTTCAACTGCCTGCTTTTTATCATATTCTGTTGCTTCTCCAAGAAGATCTGTTATCTTCATGCGCAGTCCTCCCTTCGTGTTATATTGGACATTTCCGCAATGTTTGTATTATAACATATGAAATCATGTTTTAATAGAGGTATGCATAATCCATTTCCCATCAAATCCATTCTTTGGCTACATCATAAGGGATAGGGTATTTATTCTGTTCATACATCAGGATAGTAGCAGGAACAACATCCATTTGCTCGGCAAGCTGTCTGGTAGTTAATGATTTTCTCTGACGATAATATTTCAAATTATCGCCCGGAAGTTTATTCTTAGGCTTTTCCTCGAGTGGCAAAGCTACATGGAGCAAAAGTCTGCCTCGATAGAATTGACACAACGATGTATGATTGAAAATATCATTGCAAAGACAATATGATATTTACATACCCATTTTGAATGTGATAATTCGTTAGTTTTATTTGCTATTAATACGTCATTCCTTTCTTTGCAATAGTGACTTGAACACTTACTATTGTATATCGGAATGACGTATTTTTGTATAACAATCAATGCGCACCCGCATAGCGGATGGTTCTGTGTGAAGCACCATCTCGTTTCTTCGAAAAGAAACTTGATAGTGCTCCACGGGCTAAAGCCACAAAAAAAATAACAGCCCAATTCTCAAAGCATGAGTCTTGGGGCTGTTTTCTTATGCAATTTTTAGGCGAAGCAAGCATTAAGCCGATTTGTCTTACGATAAACGCCACGCACCAGGCCACAACAAGCTCATAGCCCATAAGGCAGAGCGTGCTGGTATCCGAGTTCAGCTCGCGGGCGAATGGTAGCCAGCGCTGCGACGCAGGGCGGATAGAGCAGGCAGAACACCAGGAAGGTGTAGGCTGTGAGCGGCGAGAAGAGGCTTGCCAGATCAGGCGCACCGCCGCTGCCGACTGCAAGCACAGAAAGCGTACTGATGACAACCTCTTTAGCGGTAATGCCGCAGATGAGCGAGGTCGTTGCCTGCCAGCTGCCGAAGCCGAGCGGTGCGAAATAGGCGCTGCCAGCTTGCCGATGGAGGCGATAACGCTGTCGGAAGCGTCTACCATGTTAAAGCGCACATCAAAGTTTGCAGGAACCAGACGATGATGCTGACGAGGAAGATAACCGTAAAGGCCTTATGCAGAAAATCCTTGGCCTTTTCCCACATGTGCATGATGATGTTGCGCGCGTCGGCAGACGGTAGGCAGGCAGCTCCATGACGAAGGGGACCGGCTTGCCGCGGAACACCAGGCTGTTGAGCAAAAGCCGGAGAGAACAGCTACGCAGATACCGGTGAGGTAGAGCGAAAGCATGACCAGGCCACCGTTATGCGGGAAGAAGGCGGCGATGAACATACCGTAGATGGGCAGCTTGGCGCTGCAGCTCATGAACGGTGTGAGCATGATGGTCATTTTGCGGTCGCGCTCACTGGCGAGGGTGCGCGATGCCATAATTGCCGGCACGCTGCAGCCGAAGCCGATAATCATCGGCACAAAGGACGAACCGGAGAGGCCGATTTTGCGCAGCATCTTATCCATAACGAAGGCGACACGCGCCATGTAACCGCTGTCCTCCAGCATCGAAAGGAAGAAGAATAGCGTAACGATAGTCGGCAGGAAGGAAAGCACGGCACCGACACCAGAGAAGATGCCGTCGATAATCAGCGAATGCATCGGCGGTGCAATATCCAGCACGGTGAGCGTGTTATCAACCGAAGCTGTTACAGCATCGATAACATCGCTGAGGATGTCGCTGAGAAAGGCGCCGATAACATCAAAGGTGAGCCAGAATACAAGGCCCATGATAAGCACGAAAATAGGAATAGCATAAAATTTATGCGTCAGATAATGGTCGATTTTAACGGAGCGCAGCTGTGCTTCCGTATGCTTGGGCTTCTGCACGGTCTGCGCGCAGAGGTCCTCGATATAGGCATAGCGCATATCTGCCAGCGCCGCTTCCTTATCCGTTTTGAGGTTTTGCTCCATTTCGGTAACGAAGTGGCCGATGATATCACATTCGTTTCCGAAAGCTGCAGCGCCTTGGCGAAATCGCTGTCACCCTTCGATAAGCTTGGTGGCGGTAAAGCGCAGCGGCAGGTTCTGGCGGCGTGCTTTAGTTTCGATTAAGTGGGCGATACTGTGAATAGCGGTATGCACAGGACCGCTGCAGAAGTCCAGACGCTGTGGCAACTGCTGGTTTTGCGCTACCTCTACGGCGCGGCGTAAAAGCTCGCCTACGCCTTCGCCGGAGTTGGCGGTGATGGGGACAACCGGCACGGTCAGCGAATCCTCCATTGCCTTGATGTCAATACTGCCGCCGCTACCGGTGAGCTCGTCCATCATGTTGAGGGCGATGACCATCGGGATATTCAGTTCAATGAGCTGCAGCGAAGATACAGGCTGCGTTCGATATTAGTTGCGTCAATGACGTTGATAATTGCGTCCGGCTTATTGTATAAAAGCAGGTCACGCGTAACAATTTCCTCCGAGGTGTAGGGAGAAAGCGAGTAGATGCCGGGCAGGTCGATAACGCCTGCGTCGGGAACGGCGAGAATAGTACCTTCCTTTTTCTGGACGGTTACGCCGGGAAAGTTGCCGACATGCTGGTTACTGCCGGTGAGATAGTTGAACAGCGTGCTTTTGCCGCAGTTCTGGTTGCCGACGAGGGCGAAATGCAGCTTCATGCTTCGCTCACCTCCGACGTTACAGTGATTTTTGCGGCTTCCTCCGCACGCAGTGTCAGCTCGTAGCCGCGCAGAGAGATTTCCAGCGGGTCACCGAGCGGTGCGCGCTTGCGTACCATAACGCGGGTGCGGGGCGTGAGCCCATATCAAGCAGACGGCGACGCAGAATGCTGCCTTCGCCGCCGACCTTAGCGATGATAGCCTCCTGACCTAAGGGAAGCTTATCTAATGTTGTAGTTTCCATGATTTGACCTTCTTTGAGTGATTTTGCTTAAGCTTTAATTATATATATGAAGCATGATGCGGTCAAGTAAAACAGGGGTTTTACCGATAAACTTTAATAAAAAAATATACAATGTAGATTTTGTTACAGCTTTACATGACGGTGCCGTTGGTGAGGCGGATTTTTTCGGCCTTGGCTTCGGCCAGCTGTCCCTGATTAATCATACCATATTTATGCATAGCGGCCAGCACCAGCAGCTGACGTTTTTTGCAGCCCTCGGGGTTTTCCAGCGGATTGAGGCCGGTGGGGCGCGTAGGGAAGCGAGGCGATGACGGCGGCCTCGGCCAAAGTCAAGCGCCAGAAGGTGACCTTGCCGAAGTATGTTCTGCTGGCCTGCCTGATGCCGGTGCTGCCTGCGCCGAAGTAGGTGGTGTTCAGATAAAGCTCCAGAATTTCGTCCTTGCTGTAATTATCCTCCAGCATGAGCGAGAGCACAGCCTCTTCAATTTTACGCTCCATGCTTTGCTCGTGCGACAGAAAAACATTTTTGACAAACTGCTGTGTCAGCGTGCTGCCGCCCTGCACTACCTCGCCGGCGTTGATGTTGGCCAGTGCGGCGCGCAGAATGCCTTCTACGGCAATAGCACCATGATTATAAAAAGCGTGGTCCTCGATAGCAATCAGGGCCTGCGGTATATCGCGCGACATGGCATCAAGGCCGGTCCAGTTCGGGTTTTGGCGGATAGGATCAATAACCTCATCCATATTAAAGGCCAGATAGAATTTATGTACGGGCGAGGGCCATTCCTCCTTGGGAGGCAGCAGGCTGGTGAAAAGCGCCATAGCGGCGGATTTTTCGTGCTTGCTGACCTTCTGCTGTTCCTGCTGTACGGGGGTGGTAGGCTGAGCCTTATCCGTAATGTTGTCATAACCCACCATGCCTATAAAAATAAGCAAAGCCATGATAATGATTTTAAACATAAGATACACCTCGTTAGTAATTTTGATATATTTTAAACAGTGACGTGTATAGCTTTCACGTCTATTGTAACAATAAAGTGTGAATTTGGCAAAAATTACTGGTTATATTTACCTTTAGGTAGTAAAATAAGATTGTAAAATGGATTATTGTCCCTTAATTTTTACAAAAAAATTCACAAAGTGCTTGCAAAATTATACAATTTAGTTGTATAATTATCGAGTACAAAGGAGGATGGATATGAAAGCAAGTGTTATCGGTGCAACAGGTTACGCAGGAGTTGAGCTTCTGCGACTTCTGGACGGACATCCAGAAGTGGAAATTGCCGTGATTACCTCTGAAAGCAGTACGGGAGAGGCGATTGCTTCTATGTATCCGCATTTGTCAGGACGCATTGAAAAGAATTTGCAGTCTATGCAGGAGCTGGATGCTATTGCTGCAGCAAGTGATGTGATTTTTATTGCTTTGCCTCATGGCCATGCTATGAAGATAGGCAAGCAGCTGCGAGGTAGTAAGACCAAGATTATTGACCTCGGCGGCGATTATAGATTTAAGGATTACCATGTGTTTGAACAGTGGTACAAGGTGAAGCATGAGGACCGGAGGCACAGGCTGTCTACGGACTGACCGAGCTTTTCCGTGATAAGGTGCGCGGGGCGCAGCTGGTGGCAAATCCCGGCTGTTACACAACCTGCAGCATTCTGGCGCTGGTGCCGCTTTTAAAATATAAGCTGATTGAAACTAAGGGCATTGTGATTGATGCCAAAAGCGGTACGACTGGTGCGGGCCGCAGCCTGAAGGCAGGCAGTCTTTACTGCAGCGTCAACGAAAGCTTTAAGCCTACGGCGTTGCTTCGCACCGCCATACGCCGGAAATCGAGCAGATTTACAGTGAGTTTGCCGGTGAGGATGTAGTGATTCAGTTCACACCGCATCTGCTGCCAGTGGACCGCGGTATTTATGCAACCTGCTATGCACAGCTGAAGCAGGGCGTAACGGATGCACAGATTGAGGAGGCCTATCAGGCGATGTACGGCGATGAATTTTTCATCCGCTGCGTGGTAAGGGAGTTTGCCCGGAATTGAAGAATATCCGCGGCTCCAACTATGTGGACCTTGGCTGGCAGACCGATAAGCGTACAGGACGCATTATTGTGATGAATTGTATTGATAATCTGGTTAAGGGTGCTGCGGGACAGGCAGTGCAGAACATGAATGTGATGTTTGGCATTGATGAAGCTGCCGGCCTGCGTCAGCTGCCGCTTGTTCCTTAAGCTTGTTATAACTATTATACTATAAATGGTGCTTAGCGGTGATGCCGCCGTAGAAGAAAAGAATGTAAGCATCAAGGAAAGAGGGGAATCTCATGAAGAAAATCGAAGGCTGGGTGACTGCACCGCAGGGCTTCCTTGCTGCCGGCGTCAAGGCCGGTATCAAAGCCAGCGGCAATCATGATGTAGCAGTTATTTTCAGTACCGTGCCTGCTGCCTGCGGTGCGGTATTTACGCAAAATAAAATGTGCGCTGCTCCTGTACTCGTGAGCCGTGAGGTCAACAAGCACGGTTATGCGCAGCTATTGCCGTAAACAGCGGCTGTGCCAACGCCTGCACGGGCGAGCAGGGCCTGGCGGATGCCAAGAAAATGCAGGCGCATACGGCAGAGCTTTTAGGCATTGCGCCGGAAGCAGTCTTTGTCTGCTCCACCGGTGTTATCGGCCAGTTCCTGCCGATGGACAAGCTGCTGACCGGTATTGCCGATGCTGTCGACAGCCTGGACGAATGCGAGGGCGAAAGCTGTGCTATGGCGATTCAGACTACGGATACCTTTATCAAGCACGCTGCCTATGAAACGGAAATCGGCGGCAAGAAGGTAACCTTTGCCGGTATTGCCAAGGGTGCAGGCATGATTCATCCGAACATGGCAACTATGCTGACCTTCATCACTACCGACGCTGCTGTTGCTCCCGATGTGCTGAAGCGCGCGGTGAAAAAGGTTGCCGACAAATCCTTCAACATGGTTGTTGTCGACGGCGATACCAGTACCAATGACAGCATGATTGTGCTGGCCAACGGTCTTGCCGAAAACGAAATCATTCTTTCGGAGGAGCATCCGGATTATCCGGCCTTCTTTGAAGCGCTGGTGGCCTGTGCTACCGACCTTGCTAAAATGATTGCGCATGACGGCGAGGGTGCTACCAAATTCCTGGAGGTAAATGTTACCGGTGCTGCAACCTGGGAGGATGCCAAAACAGCAGCGATGGCGATTGCCAAATCGCCGCTGGTAAAAACAGCCTTCTTCGGCGAGGACCCGAACTGGGGACGCATTGTCTGCGCTGCAGGCTACAGCGGTGCTGCCATGGAGGCAGATAAGGTAAACCTGTCTATTGGCGGTATCCGTCTGGTAGAAAACGGCATGAACTGCAACGTGCCTGCCGAAAAGCTGGCACCGACCATGGCTGAGCATGATATTTCCATGAGCATCGACCTGGGTGCCGGTGAGGAAAGCGCAACTGTGTGGACTTGCGATTTCAGTTATGAGTATGTGAAGATTAACGGTGAATACCATACTTGATTGGCCGAGCGATAAAGCACCATATACTTTGTCAACCTCTTAGACGTACTGTTAGTACGCCGTCGTCGGCTTTCCTCGTCTCTGGTACTTTCTAGCTCGTCCTTGGTAGTAAGAGTATAATATTATTATGATGGTTTACATCTAATACCTTCTCTCGCGTCTTCAGAGAGAAGCAGAAGCAATAATAAATATAAACGCAAGACAAATATAAAAATGAGGGAGGACATCACCTATGTTAATGAACGAACAACAAGTACATACCTTAATGGAAGCACTGCCGTATCTGAGCAATTTTAAAGATAAAACCATTGTCGTAAAATATGGTGGCAACGCTATGCTTAACGATGATTTGAAAAACAAGGTGCTGCAGGATATCCTGTTCCTGCAATACGCCGGCATGCGTCCGGTAGTTGTTCACGGCGGCGGTCCGGAAATCAGCCGTCAGCTGGAGCAGGCCGGTAAAAAGAGCGAATTTGTCGGCGGTTTGCGTGTAACCGATGCAGAATCCGCAGCTATTGCCGAAATGGCAGCTTGTAGGCAAAATGAACACTGACCTTGTCGGCCGCCTGAACGCTTTGGGCGGTAAGGCTGTTGGCTCAACGGCAAGGATGCTAACCTGCTGAAGGCTAAAAAATATCTGGCTGATGTTTATGAAACGGTGAGGTTAACCTGGTAGATATCGGCTTGTAGGCAGCGTTAAGGAGGTCAACACCGATTGATTAACTGCCTGCTGGACGGCGGTTATATTCCTGTAATCGCTCCGACCGGTGTCGGTGACGAGGGTGAAACCTATAACATTAACGCAGATGTTGCTGCCGGTGAAATTGCCGGTGCGCTGAAGGCAGAAAAGCTGCTGGTGCTGACCGATGTCCGCGGTATTTATTCCGCATATCCGGATGAAAGCAGCTTCATTTCTACTCTGAGCTTTGAAAAGGCTCATGACTTATTCTTAAGGGCAGCATTGACGGCGGTATGATTCCTAAGGTTCGCTCCTGCATTAAGGCTCTTAGCGGCGGTGCCAAGAAAACACATATCATTGACGGCCGTGCCGAGCATTCTATTCTGATGGAGCTTTTCAGCGACAAGGGCGTTGGTACCGAGGTAGTTAAGGAAATCTGACAGCAGGGGCTTGTATGAGGGGAGATATTCTTGACGATGGATAAAAAAGCAATTATAGAAGAAACAGAAAAATATTATCTGCCTGTATTCGGCAGATATCCGATGGTTATGGAGCTTGGCCAGGGCTGCCGTGTATGGGACAACGAGGGCAATGAGTATGTGGATGCCTTTGCCGGTATTGCTGTCAACAGTCTTGGTTACAATCATCCGGTGCTGGTGAAGGCTATCAGTGAGCAGGCAAGCAAGCTGATGCATTGCTCCAACCTGTATTATACCGAGATTCAGGCTAAGGGCCTTGCGTGTGGTGGCTGAGGCTACCGGCATGGACCGCATTTTCTTTGCCAACTGCGGTGCCGAGGGCAATGAGGGCGCTATGAAGCTGGGCGCGCAAATACGGCGTGAGCAAGGCACCTACGAAATATAAAATTATTTCTGCGGACGAATCCTTCCACGGACGTACCTTTGATACGCTGGCTGCTACCGGTCATGATTATTATCATGTCGGCTACGGTCCGCTGAGCCTGGACACGTGCTTGTGCCTACGGTGATATTAAGGCGCTGGAGGCACAGATGGATGATGATGTCTGCGCTGTACTGCTGGAGCCTATCCAGGGTGAGGGCGGCGTGCATGTACCGTCTGACGAATATCTGCAGCAGGTGCGTGCGCTGTGCGACAAGCATGATGCACTGCTGATTTTCGACGAGGTGCAGACCGGTGTTGCGCGTACCGGCAAATGGTTCGCTTATATGCACAGCGGCGTGAAGCCTGATATCCTGACCTTTGCCAAGGGCATCGGCGGCGGCTTCCCGGTTGCAGGCTTTGCTGTGCCGGAGCGTCTGGCGCATGTGTTTAAGCCGGGTGACCATGGCGGCACCTTCGGCGGTAACCCGCTGGCCTGCGCCGCTGTGTACGCAACGCTGACGACTATCAAGTCCGAAGGTTTGGTAGACAAGGTTGCGGAGAAGGGTGAATACTTTAAGAATGAACTGCGTAAGCTGCAGGAAAAATATCCTGACAAGGTTACCGATGTCCGCGGCTGCGGCCTGATGCTTGGCATGGAGGTTGCAGGCGAGGGCAAGCCGATTGTTGAAAGCTGTTTGGCGAACAATGTTATTGTGAACTGCACTGCGGGCAATGTTATCCGCATTGTACCGCCGCTGATTATCAGCAAGGAAGAAATTGATATTGTGGTTGCTGCGCTGGATAAGGTGCTGGCGGCCTGTTAAAAAAACGAGAGGGGATAAAAAAATGAGTTTAAAAAGACAAAGACCTGATTTCTATTCATGACCTTAGCGTAGGCGAGGTCGCAACAATTCTTGATGTGGCAAAAAAATTGAAACGTAAGCAAAAGGCCGGTGAGCCTCACCAGTATCTGAAGGGCAAAACTTTGGCTATGCTGTTCTCCAAGGCTTCTACACGTACCAGAACCTCTTTTGAGGTAGGCTTCTGGCAGTTGGGCGGCCATCCGATTTATCTGAGCGATTCCGCTTCCCAGATCGGCCGTGGCGAACCGATTCGCGATACCGCGCGTGTGCTTTCCCGCTTCGTTGACGGTATTATGATCCGTACCTTCTCCCATGATTCCGTTATTGAGCTGGCTAAATATGCAAGCGTTCCTGTTATCAACGGCCTGACCGATTTGCTGCATCCCTGTCAGGCTCTGACCGATATCTTCACTATTCAGGAGAAGATGAAGGTGCTCAAAGGCCGTAAGCTGGTTTATGTAGGCGATGGCAATAACATGGCACATTCTTTGATGTTTGCCTGCGCCAAGGTTGGCATGAACATGATCTGCGCCAGCCCGAAGGCTATCAGCCTGATCCGGAATCCTGCGTCTGGCACAAGAGGATGCTGCCCAGACCGGCTGCAGCATTACCGTAGAGGAGGATCTCTTCAAGGCTGCCAAGGCGCCGATGTGCTCTATACCGATGTATGGACCAGCATGGGCGAGGAAGCAGAGCGTGAGGTTCGTTTCAAAGCACTGCATAATTATCAGATTAACCAGGCGCTGCTGAACGAAGCACGTCCGGAAGCAATCGTTCTGCACTGCCTGCCCGCACACCGCGGTGAAGAAATTACCGAGGAAGTGCTGGAAGGACCGCAATCTGTTGTATTTGACCAGGCAGAGAACAGACTGCACGTACAAAAGGCTATTATGGCGCTGCTGATGAGCGACGAAGTACTCTAAATCAGGTCTTGAATGTATAAATATAACGGCTGAGCGTATAGTTATATGCTTAGCGTTCTTGCATACAGACAAAATTTTCTGAAACAAGCTATATTTTAGGCTTTTTGTTACATCTAATACACAAAAAGTATTGTATACATGCGCTTAAATACTTGATTTATGCATAAAAAGGGTATATAATACAAGAAGTTTGTAAGTTTATTCACTAATGCATAACATTATACAGAAATGGGAGGCTATTATAATGAAAAAAGAAGATATTAAAGAAAGTAGTTCTGGCTTACTCCGGTGGCCTTGATACATCCGTAATCATCCCCTGGCTGAAAGAGCATACAACAACTGCGAAGTTATTG
>ENA-OQDF01000970-OQDF01000970.1-human-gut-metagenome-genome-assembly--contig:-NODE-970-length-11898-cov-4.436836_pt1 | contig 11898 bp, 10 predicted proteins | sample MGYA00242769_ERZ504597 | MGnify/ENA primary metagenome ERZ504597 (study PRJEB26092, sample SAMD00036305) | human gut metagenome | host: Homo sapiens | study: EMG produced TPA metagenomics assembly of...
ATTGACGGGGCATTTTTAAAATATTTCGGCGTACCTTTTGCCCTCACTTGGTTCATGTGCCAGAAGACCTTTGACGGGAAGAAGCCTTACGGCTTCCTGAAATCCGTACTGGCATATCTGGTACGCCCGAAACTGACCTATGCAGGAAAGCCCGTGAAGCTGGAAAAGGAATATCCGGCACAGCCCATCACGGCAGTAAGGAGTGATATTTATGGCATATCCGATTAAGTATATCGAAAATAACCTTGTGTTCAACCATGACGGGGAGTGCTTTGCTTACTATGAGCTGCTTCCCTACAACTATTCCTTTTTAAGCCCCGAACAGAAATATCAGGTACACGATTCGTTCCGGCAGCTTATCGCCCAGAACAGGGACGGAAAGATTCATGCCCTGCAAATCAGCACCGAATCCAGCATACGGGCGGCACAGGAACGCTCCAAACAGGAAGTGACGGGCAAGTTAAAGGACGTTGCCTGTGCAAAGATTGACGCACAGACCGAAGCCTGATTTCCATGATAGGGGAAAATCAAGTGGACTACCGCTTTTTTATCGGCTTCAAGCTGCTTGTCAATGAGCAGGAAGTCACCATGAAACAGTTTCGCAGGGAAGCAAAGACCGCTGTTTCCGATTTCCTCCATGAAGTCAACCACAAACTCATGGGGGATTTTGTTTCCATGAGCAATGAAGAAATCTGGCGGTTTCAGAAGATGGAAAAGCTGCTGGAAAGTAAAATCTCACGCCGCTTCAAAGTCCGGCGGCTTGATAAGGACGATTTTGGCTATCTGATTGAGCATTTATACGGGCAGACCGGAACCGCCTACGAAGATTATGAGTATTATCTTCCGAAGAAACGGTTTCAGGAGGAAACGCTGGTGAAATACTATGACCTCATCAAACCCACCCGTTGTCTGATAGAGGAAAACCAGCGGTATCTGAAAATCGAACAGGAAGACGGGACGGTCTATGCCGCCTACTTCACCATCAACAGCATTGTGGGGGAACTGGACTTCCCATCCTCGGAAATCTTTTACTATCAGCAGCAGCAATTTACCTTTCCCATTGATACCTCTATGAATGTGGAGATTGTGACAAACCGGAAAGCCCTCTCCACGGTGCGGAACAAGAAAAAAGAGCTGAAAGATTTGGACAACCACGCATGGCAGAATGACAGTGAAACCAGCACAAACGTGGTGGACGCTCTGGACAGCGTAAATGAGCTGGAATCCACCTTAGACCAGAGCAAGGAATCCATGTATAAGCTGTCCTATGTGGTGCGTGTGACGGCTCCCGACTTGGAAGAACTGAAACGCCGCTGCAATGAGGTGAAAGATTTTTATGACGATTTGAACGTGAAGCTGGTTCGCCCCTTTGGGGATATGCTGGGGCTGCATGGGGAATTTCTCCCTGCCAGCAAACGGTATCTGAACGATTATATCCAGTATGTCACCAGCGACTTCCTCGCTGGTCTTGGCTTCGGGGCAACCCAGATGTTAGGGGAGCCGGAGGGTATTTATATCGGGTACAGCTTGATACAGGAAGAAACGTGTACTTAAAGCCTGCCCTTGCCAGTCAAGGGGTAAAAGGCTCTGTCACCAACGCCCTTGCTGCCGCTTTTGTAGGCTCCCTCGGCGGTGGAAAATCATTCAGCAACAACATGATAGTCTATTATTCCGTATTATTTGGGGCACAGGCACTCATTGTTGACCCGAAAGCAGAACGGGGACGCTGGAAAGAAACCCTGCCGGAAATCGCCCATGAAATTAATATCGTAAACCTGACCTCGGAGGAACAGAACAGGGGCTTACTCGACCCCTATGTGATTATGGAGAACCCAAAGGATTCCGAATCACTGGCAATCGACATATTGACCTTTTTAACCGGCATTTCCAGCCGTGACGGGGAAAAGTTCCCTGTTCTTCGGAAAGCTATTCGTGCAGTAACAAACAGTGAGGAACGGGGACTTTTCAAGGTGATTGAAGAACTTCGGGCGGAGGGAACCACCATCAGCACCAGCATAGCCGACCATATCGAATCCTTTACGGACTATGACTTTGCACACCTGCTCTTTTCGGATGGAGATGTCACACAGTCCATCAGCCTTGAAAAGCAGCTCAACATCATTCAGGTGGCGGATTTGGTGCTGCCGGATAAGGAAACCTCGTTTGAAGAATACACCACAATGGAGCTGCTTTCCGTGGCAATGCTCATTGTAATCAGTACCTTTGCCCTCGACTTCATCCATACAGACCGCAGCGTGTTTAAGATTGTGGATTTGGATGAAGCATGGAGCTTCTTACAGGTGGCACAGGGCAAGACCCTTTCCATGAAGCTGGTTCGTGCCGGACGTGCCATGAACGCAGGCGTTTACTTTGTGACCCAGAACACGGACGATTTGCTGGATGAAAAGCTGAAAAACAATCTGGGTTTAAAGTTTGCGTTCCGTTCCACGGACATCAACGAAATCAAGAAAACCCTCTCCTTTTTCGGGGTGGATTCCGAAGATGAAAACAACCAGAAGCGGCTCCGTGACTTGGAAAACGGGCAGTGCCTTATCAGTGATTTGTACGGGCGTGTGGGAGTGATACAGTTCCACCCTATCTTTGAAGACCTGTTCCATGCCTTTGATACCAGACCGCCCGTAAGAAAAGAGGTGGAGGAATGAAGATAAGAAAGCCCATCCAGCAGGGGACAGCTCTTGTCCCTTGCCGGACAAAGAGAGAAAACTCTTTTAAAAAAATCGGAAGTATAGCGAGAAAAGTGCTTCTGGCACTCCTGCTCATCCTCCTGCTGCTTGCAGTCTTCGGCACAGCCGCCCACGCTGCCGGACTGGTGGATGATACGGTGAACGCTGCCAACGAATACAGCAAATATCCTCTGGACAACTACCAGCTTGATTTTTATGTGGACAGCGGATGGGACTGGCTCCCGTGGAACTGGCTGGATGGTATCGGAAAACAGGTGATGTACGGGCTGTATGCCATCACAAATTTTATCTGGACAATCAGCCTGTACCTTTCCAACGCCACAGGTATCTGATTCAGGAAGCCTACTCGCTGGACTTCATTTCCTCTACGGCGGATTCTATCGGGAAAAATATGCAGACCCTTGCAGGCGTTACCACAGGCGGCTTGTCCTCGGAGGGATTTTATATCGGGTTCCTGCTGATTCTTATTCTGGTGGTGGGGATTTACGTTGCCTACACAGGCTTATCAAACGGGAAACCACAAAAGCCATCCATGCCGTTGTGAATTTCGTGGTGGTGTTCGTGCTGTCCGCTGCCTTTATCGCCTATGCCCCTGATTATATCGGGAAAATCAATGAATTTTCCGCAGACATCAGCAATGCCAGCCTGACCCTTGGTACAAAGATTGTACTGCCAAACTCGGAAAGCCAGGGAAAGGACAGCGTGGATTTGATACGGGACAGCCTGTTTTCCATTCAGGTCAAACAGCCGTGGCTCCTGCTGCAATACGGCAACTCGGATGTAGAAAGTATTGGGGCTGACCGTGTGGACAGCCTGCTCTCAACCAGCCCAGACGAAAACAACGGGCAGAACAGGGAAGAAATCGTGGTGGAGGAAATCGAAGACAGGGAAAACACCAACCTTACCATCACAAAGACCATCAACCGCTTGGGAACCGTCTTCTTCCTATTTATCTTCAATATCGGTATCTCCGTTTTTGTATTCCTGCTCACGGGGATAATGATTTTCTCACAGGTGCTTTTTATCATCTACGCCATGTTCCTGCCTGTGAGTTTCCTCCTTAGCATGGTTCCCTCTTTTGAGGGGATGTCAAAACGTGCCATTACAAAACTGTTCAATACCATTCTTACCAGAGCCGGAATCACCCTGATTATCACGGTAGCGTTCAGTATTTCCACCATGCTCTACAACCTGTCTGGGGAATATCCGTTCTTCCTGACGGCGTTCTTGCAGATAGTGACCTTTGCCGGAATTTATTTCAAGCTGGGGGATTTGATGGGGATGTTCTCCTTACAGAGTGGGGATTCCCAAAGCATGGGGAGCCGTATCATGCGAAGACCCCGTATGCTCATGCACGCCCATATGCACCGTTTACAGCATAAGTTAGGACGTTCTGTGGCGGCTCTTGGGGCTGGAACGGCTGCATACCACGCAGGGAAACAGGCTGGCTCAGACCAGAGAACTGCTTCCCACTCCGGCTCTTCCAAACGGACACAGGCAGACCACAGCAGACCAGACGGACAGGCAGCACCGGAAAAGGAATCCGCATGGAAACGGGCTGGCTCTGCGGTAGGTGCGGCGGCAGATACCAAAGATAAGATAGCCGATACTGCCGGACAGCTTCGGGAGCAGGCAAAGGATTTGCCTGTCAATGCAAAGTACGCCCTTTACCACGGGAAAACACAGGTATCAGAGGGTGTAAGGGATTTTACTTCCAGCATAACCCAGACCCGAACTGCCAGAGCGGAACAGCGGAACGCACAGGCAGAAAGCCGCAGACAGACCATTGCAGAACGCAGGGCGGAACTGGAACAGGCAAAACAACCGCAAAAGACAGCTTCCGAAGCACCCAAAGGGACTGCTCCTGTCCATGAACGCCCTGTTACTGCAAAGCAGCCAGAAGATTTCCGAAATCGTGCAGATACCGCTCATACAGAAAAACCAGCCATGCAACCAGCTTCCCCATCCATCAGGGAACGGGGACAAATTTCTTATGGGGAAACTGTGGCAGAACGGGCTTCGGTTCCGATGGTAAAAACGGCTTCCATCCACCATGAACAGACACCACCTATAAGGACAGAACGCCAGATAGTCCCATCTACTTCCCTATCCCATCCAGATGAAAGACAAAAGGCGGCTCCAACCACCACACCTGCTGCTCCCCGTCCGACAAGACCTGTCCAGAACGATACGGTTCCTGTGATACCGGAAAGAAAACGGGCTGCCCCTGTGGTAAAAGAATCTAACTTTACCATCCGGCGTACCACCGCCAGAAAGGAGTGGACAAAAACGGTAACAGCGGCTGCCAAACAGAAGAAAGGGGAGAAACCATGAAGTTAAGACACCTTTTCTTTGCCTGTTCCGGCGTGTTCGTGATGATGTTCTCCCTGCTCCTTTTGGTGGTGATTGTCTTCTCGGATGAGGAAGACGGAGGAAGCGGCGGAAACCTTATCTATGGGGGCGTGAGCGTATCACAGGAAGTCCTCGCCCATAAGCCTATGCTGGAAAAGTATGCAAGGGAATATGGCATAGAGGAATACTTAAATGTGCTGCTCGCCATCATTCAGGTGGAATCCGGCGGCACACTGGAAGACGTTATGCAGTCCTCGGAATCTTTGGGGCTTCCCCCGAACTCCCTTAGTACAGAGGAATCCATCAAACAGGGCTGCAAGTATTTCTCGGAACTGCTCGCAGCGGCAGAAACAAAGGGATGTGACTTAAACAGTGTGATTCAATCCTACAACTACGGCGGCGGTTTCCTAGACTATGTGGCAGGACACGGGAAAAAATACACCTTTGAACTGGCAGAGAGCTTCGCAAGGGACAAATCCGGCGGAAAGAAAGTCACCTACACCAACCCTGTTGCCGTAGAGAAAAACGGCGGCTGGCGGTATTCCTATGGAAATATGTTCTATGTCCTCTTGGTATCGCAATACCTGACCGTGGCACAGTTTGATGATGAAACGGTACAGGCTATCATGGAGGAAGCCTTAAAGTATGAGGGCTGGACGTATGTGTATGGGGGCGATTCCCCCTCCACTTCCTTTGACTGTTCGGGACTGGTGCAGTGGTGCTATGGCAAGGCAGGAATCGCCCTGCCACGGACAGCACAGGAACAGTACAATGTGACGCAGCACATCCCCCTGTCCGAAGCAAAAGCAGGGGATTTAGTCTTTTTCCACTCCACCTACAACGCCGGAACCTACATCACCCATGTGGGGCTGTATGTGGGAAATAACCGGATGTACCATGCCGGAAATCCCATTGGTTACGCAGACCTGACAGGCTCCTACTGGCAACAGCACCTTGCCGGAGCCGGACGAATCAAACAATAAGAAAGGATGAACCGATATGATTCAGATTAGAAAAGAGGATAACCAGAAAAAGCAGAAAGAAAAGAAACTGAAAGTCTACAAAGTCAATACCCATAAAAAACCGTGATTGCCCTGTGGGTGCTGCTGGCAGTGAGCTTCCTGTTTGCCGTCTATAAGAATTTCACGGCAATAGACATTCATACTGTCCATGAAACCAAAGTAATTGAGGAAACCATCCTCGACACCCACAAGATAGAGAATTTTGTGGAGAATTTCGCAGAAGTCTACTATTCATGGGAACAGTCTGCCGCTTCCATTGATAACCGGACAAATGCTTTAAAAGGGTATCTCACCGGAGAGCTGCAAGCCCTGAATGTAGATACTGTCCGAAAGGACATCCCCGTATCGTCTGCCCTGACCGATTTTCAGATATGGGAAATCACAGAAGAAAAGGAACAGCATTATCAAGTGACCTACACGGTGGAACAGCGTATCACAGAGGGGGAATCCAGTAAAACCGTCCGTTCCGCCTATCAGGTAACGGTCTATGTGGACGGCTCTGGAAACCTGACGATTATCCAGAACCCAACCATCACCAGCGTTGCCGTAAAATCCGGTTACACCCCAAAAGCGGTACAAAGTGACGGCACGGTGGATTCCATCACCACGGAGGAAATCAACGAATTTCTCACTACCTTTTTCAAGCTGTACCCTACGGCAACCGCAAAGGAGCTGACCTATTATGTGAATGAGGGCGTGCTGAAACCTGTGGGAAAAGAGTATATTTTCTCAGAACTTGTGAATCCAGTCTACAATCGAAGCGGAAATCAGGTGACAGCTTCCCTTGCAGTGAAATATCTGGATAACCAGACCATGACAACTCAGGTATCACAGTTTGACCTTGTGCTGGAAAAGAACGGGGAAAACTGGAAGATTGTGAAATGATTATATATTCCAATAGTAAACAGATGACTTTTTATCATCTGTTTACTATTGGATGTGAGATAAATTCTTGTTTTAATTCCTAAATCTTTCTATAATAAAATTAAATTATCAATCTAATTTCATATTCTTTTCATATAAATGCTGTACAGTAAAAATGGAGGTGAATATATGGCTAAAATATTGATTGTCGAAGACGATAAAAGAACAAATATGGCTATTTGTGAATATTTAAAACCAACCGGACATAACATTGTTTCTGCTTATGATGGTGAGGAAGCATTGCAATTATTTCATAGTACAACAATAGATTTAATTGTTTTAGATATTATGCTTCCACGATTAACCGGAATTGCTGTTTTACATGAAATAAGAAAAAGCAGTCTTATACCTGTACTTATGCTCACAGCGATTGAGGATGAATATACGCAATCACAAAGTTTTGATGAATTAGCAGATGATTATGTAACAAAACCTTTTTCTATGGTATTGCTTGGAAAAAGAATCACCGCTCTTTTACGCCGCTGTGGACAAATGCAGTCTATAGACACTATTACTTTCGGGGATGTTACTGTCAATTTTTCTGGATATACAGCCCATGATAAAAATGGAAGAATTGACATTACTCCAAAAGAAATAGAATTATTAAAACTTCTTATAGAACACAAAGGACTGGTTTTGACCCGTTCACAAATTCTTGACGAACTATGGGATATGATTACCCTATTATCGACCGGACAATAGACACTTATATTAAAAATTTGAGAAAAAAATTACGTCTTAATTGTATTGTAACAGTAAAAGGAATCGGCTATAAGTATGAGGTGGTGGAATGAAACGATTAAAAATATTGCCTAAAATTTTTTTATATACATTCAGCATTATGGTATTTATTATAATTGCAGCTCATCTGATTTTATATTTACTTGCCCCACGAATTGCTATAGATTACACTCCATCAGTAATATCAAATCAAAGTGAATATGTATTAGATGGCAGTATCGACCCTTTGCAGTTTGTATCACAGGCAATTTGGCAGGCGTTACCATTTTCTGTTTTTTGTTGTATTATTCTTTGTGCAATATGTTCCTATTTTTTTTCAAAAAGTATTACAACACCAATTCGGAAAATTTCAAGTGTGACAAAACAAATGTCTAAAATGGATAAATCTGCTGTTTGTATAGTATCTTCTCAAGATGAAGTGAGAGAATTGGCTGATAATATCAATCAATTATATTATCGTCTATTTACAACTATTAAAAATCTTGAAGCAGAAAAGGAAAAGGTTAAAGAAAGTGAACAGGCAAAAATTGATTTTTTAAGAGCAGCGTCACATGAATTAAAAACCCCAGTAACCGCTTTAAATGCAACCTTGGAAAACATGATTTTAGGAGTGGGAAGTTATTGTGATTATTCCACATATCTTCCTGAATGTAAGGATATAGTAGAACAGCTTGCAACCATGATTCATGAAATTTTAGAAACTTCCAAAATAAATATGGAAACTACTCAGGAAGATTCTACGAAATGTAATTTATCAGACTTAATTTTGAATGTATGTGAACCATATAAACTGATTGCTGCGACTCATGGTATCAATTTAAAGTTAGATATTCCTCAAGAATACAGGATAATGATTCCACAAAAGCAATTTAGTCGGGCATTTTCTAATATTATTGCAAATGCTGTCACCTATACTCCAAATGAGGGGAGTGTTTTTGTCTGTTTAAAAGAACATACTTTAACGGTAGAAAATGAATGTATTCCGATTGATAAACAACAATTAGCACATATATTTGAACCATTTTACCGTCCTGATTTTTCTCGCAATAGTGATAGCGGTGGAAATGGATTAGGACTTTACATTGTCTCAACTATTTTTTCATCACTTCATATTTCATATGAATTTTTACCAACAGAATCACAAAAAGGGATGTGTTTCTCTATCCTCCTGCCAAAAGCTCTCTAATTTCAGAGGCTTTTTTTCGCCCTAAATTCTATATTCATTCATATGCATTCCATATTGAACATTTATGATATTCCTGTATTCAAAATAAAAAATCAGGAGGTATAAAAAATCATGAACTTTATGAAGAGAGCATTTCTATATGTTTCACGCAAAAGAGGAAAGAGTATTTTGCTTTTTTCATCCTTTTAATTCTGTCAACTTTTGTTCTAACGGGACTAAGTATTGGAAGTGCGTCAAAACAAGCTCAAAAAAATTTAAGACAAAATATCGGCGGTTCTTTCAATATTGATGTCAATTATTCAGATTCAAATCCATATTATCACGAAGAAGAAAGTGAGAATGAAGATGGGTCTTCCGACCTTTTAATGTACTCGACTGAACAGGTGACATCAAAATGGTAGAAAACATTCGGAATATTTCCGGTGTTAAATTCTGTGATGCAACAACGGAAAGTCTGATAAATTTTGATAAACTTTTACCATTTGCCGGAACTGTTCCATTAGATGAAAGTCTTTCTCATTGTGTAAAAAGCATTGGTGTATGGCGTTCAGAAGAACAAAATTTCTTTACTTCTGGAAAAATCCAACTAATAGAAGGCAGGCATATTTTAGACAATGACATACACAAAGTTATTCTGTGTAAAGACTTAGCAGAAAAAAACAACTTAAATTTAGGTGATTCCTTAATTGTAACAAATGAGAACGGAAAGCAGCTATCTTTTGAAATTATTGGATTGTTTCATGCACAAAAACTTGAAAAAGTTGGAGAATCAATCCCAACATATGATAAGATACAAAACTTAATTTTTACAGATATAGAATCTATTGTCGAACTTGAAAATAGTGTTGCAGTGCAAGGGTTTGATACAGTAAAAGTTACCGTAAATGACCCTAAAGATATTGAAAAAATTATAGAGCAAGTAAAACATTTCCCTGATTATGAAGAAAATGTTTATAACATTTATGCTAATGATGAGGTTTACAAAAACACAGCAATTTCTTTAGAGAATTTAGATAAGTTAGTTATCGGCTTATTACTTGTAATCATTATCGCAAGCGTTATTGTTCTTTCACTTATTCTCACACTTTGGGGAAAAGAGAGAATACATGAAACAGGCGTTTTGCTCTCCATTGGAATAAAAAAATCCAGCATATTAGGACAATACCTTATTGAAGTTTTAATGATAGCAATTTTAGCTTTTACCTTATCTTTTGTTACAAGCAATATGATTTCTGGAAATATCGCAAATACCCTTTTGCAACAAAATACAAAAAATGAAAAACAGCAGCTTTCAACACAAGAAGACCATACAGAAATGAAAAGTCTGGATTTTAGCGTTTCAGAAGATTCAGAATCCGCTACTCCTGATATTAAGGTAGAAATTACTTTGCCCGATATATTGCAATTATACACAATCGGTTTTTCTATCATTTTTATTTCAGTAACTATATCTTCGATTAGTGTTATGCGTTTAAAACCACGGGAAATTTTAGCCCGTATGAGTTAAGGAGGAACAAATGTCAATTTTTAAGTGTAATCATGTATCATACTCTTATGATAAAAATACAAACGTGCTGAAAGATATTACCTTTTCATTTGAACTAGGAAAAGTATATGCGATTTTAGGTTCATCTGGTTCCGGAAAAACAACATTACTTTCACTACTAGGGGGACTTGATATACCAACTACCGGAACTATTTTATACGAAAATGAAGATATTAAAAAAATAGGATTGGAATCTCATAGACAAAATCATGTTTCTCTTATATTTCAAAATTATAATTTGATTGATTATATGACGCCGATTGAAAATGCAACTTTGGCAACAAAGAAAGATGTTGATGTGGTTCCTCTTTTAAAACGTCTGGGACTTTCTGATAAAGAACTAAAACGAACAATTTTAAAATTGTCTGGTGGGCAACAACAACGTGTAGCAATCGCACGTTCCTTAGCTACCGATGTCCCTATTATACTGGCAGATGAGCCTACAGGAAATCTTGATGAAATAACTGCCGCTGAAATCACACAAATATTACAGGAAACTGCCCACAAATTGAATAAATGTGTCATTATTGTTACTCATTCTAAAGACGTTGCTCAAAAAGCTGATGCTGTGTTAGAACTCAAACAAGGAATATTAAGGCAGGTGAAAAAATGAAAAAATTGATTATACTAATAATTTGTTTATTACTTCTACTTTTGTGTTTAGTGGATGTGTAAACAGAACAGAAGAAAGTGAATCTGAAAAAGTTTCTTACGATTACGAAATTTCGGGGCAGGAGGATATGTCAAATATAGAAATTGTGCCAGAAAATGAAAAGTAAGCCAACGGAAGAATTATTCTTCCATTCGCTTATATTTCATAATACCATCCGCAACGCTTTCCATGATAACAAGGTCTGCGTCTGTAAAATTGTCAATTTTGCTTTCAAGCTGTCTTCGTCTGCTGCTTTTTACCAGACTATCAGAGGATAAAAAGAACTCATCCACTGATACATTCAGCAGAGATACAAGGTCGTAAAGCACCTGTAAACTTGGGTGCTGCCCTTTATTCTCAATATTGGTTAAATAGCGTGGGTCAATTTCAATCATTGCTCCCACCTGTTCACGGGTCAATCCCTGTTTTTTACGGCTTCTTTTATGGCAAGCCCAAACGCCCTGAAATCATATTTATCTTCTTTTTTACGCATAATACACCACCTCTATACATTTTACTGTTCCTGTTATAATAGTGACAGGTATAGAAAAACGTATTATACAGTTGTACAGTTCCTATTATGCGTACCAAAGATAAAACTATGCTGCTGAAACGGAAATAAAAAAAACCGTTATTTGGCAGCATACTTTCCCTGCGTCAAAAATCACATCATCTTTTCCAGACGACGGTTTAACAAAGCCGCCGTCTTTTTTGCATGAAATATAGATGATTTTTAAAGTCTACTACTTTATACAGACAGCGGCTTACAG
>ENA-OQDF01000972-OQDF01000972.1-human-gut-metagenome-genome-assembly--contig:-NODE-972-length-11881-cov-1.523396_pt1 | contig 11881 bp, 15 predicted proteins | sample MGYA00242769_ERZ504597 | MGnify/ENA primary metagenome ERZ504597 (study PRJEB26092, sample SAMD00036305) | human gut metagenome | host: Homo sapiens | study: EMG produced TPA metagenomics assembly of...
ATGATAACACCGCAAGACAAAGAGTTGCTCGAAAATAAAGGCATCTCCGAAGAACAAATAGCCGAACAGTTGGCTTGTTTTGAAAGGGTTTTCCATACTTGAAACTGTCTGCCGCTGCTTCTGTAGAGAAGGGGATATTGGCTCCGGATACGATGAACAGAAGAAATACCTGGACGCTTGGGAGGCATATACACAGACCGATAAGGTGGTAGTGAAGTTTGTACCGGCTTCGGGTGCTGCTAGCCGTATGTTCAAAAACTTGTTTGAGTTTCTTGGAGCAGATTATGATGCCCCCCAGACAGGCTTTGAAAAGACTTCTTTGAGAATATAGAGAAGTTTGCCTTCTATGACGACCTGAATACCGCTTGCCGGAGAACTGCCGGAAAGGATATATCGGCTCTGCTTGCTGCCGGAAACTACAAGGCGGTTGTTGCAGCCTTGCTCGAAGGGGCCGGACTGAATTATGGTGCGCTGCCCAAAGGACTGCTGAAGTTCCATAAGTATGAAGACGGTAGCCGTACGCCGTTGGAAGAACATTTGGTAGAAGGGGCCTTGTATGCTGTCAATAAAATGGTAAAGTGAATGTACATTTCACGGTTTCGCCCGAACACCGTGCCTTATTCAAGCTTTGGTGGACGAAAAGGCTGCCGCTTATGCTAAGAAGTACGGGGTGGATTATAACATCACCTTTTCGGAACAGAAACCGAGTACTGATACCATTGCTGCCGATATGGAAAACAAACCGTTCCGTGACAATGGCAAACTTTTGTTCCGTCCGGGCGGTCATGGTGCATTAATTGAAAACTTGAACGACCTTGATGCGGATATTATCTTCATAAAGAATATCGACAATGTGGTACCCGACAAACTGAAGGGTGACACCGTATTATATAAAAAGCTGATTGCCGGTGTACTGGTAGCTTTGCAGCAGAAGGTATTTGCCTATTTGCAGTTGCTTGAAAGCGGGAAATATACACACGAACAAATTCTTGAAATCCTGCAATTCCTGCAGAAGCAACTCTATTGCAAGAACCCGGAGACGAAGAATCTGGAAGATGCCGAACTGGTGATATACCTGAAAGAAAAACTGAACCGTCCGATGCGCGTCTGCGGTATGGTGAAGAACGTAGGCGAACCAGGTGGAGGTCCGTTCTTGGCATACAACAGTGACGGCACTATCTCTCTGCAGATTCTGGAAAGTTCGCAGATTGATATGGACGATCCGGAAAAGAAGGAAATGTTTGAAAAGGGTACCCATTTCAATCCGGTGGATTTGGTTTGCGCTGTACGTGACTATAAAGGACATAAGTTCAATCTTGTGAAGTATGTGGATAAAGCCACGGGGTTCATCTCCTATAAGTCCAAGAACGGCAAGGACCTGAAGGCGCTTGAACTTCCCGGTTTGTGGAACGGCGCATGAGTGATTGGAATACTGTATTTGTAGAAGTGCCTCTGACTACATTCAATCCGGTAAAGACGGTGAATGATTTGTTGAGAGAACAGCACCAATAAAGGAATTTACTATTAGACGATTTACTATTTACTATTGGCTGTGCTGTAATCGGGTAGCGGATGGTGAATAGTAAATCGTCTGATTGTATAGTGTTGAATAGTAAATTGAAAATTGTCAAATAGTAAATAAATAGATAGGATGAAAAAGATTTTATTGTTGGGTTCTGGTGAACTGGGCAAGGAGTTTGTAATTTCCGCCCAACGCAAAGGTCAGTATATTATCGCCTGCGATTCGTATGCCGGAGCGCCTGCCATGCAAGTGGCAGATGAATGTGAAGTATTCAGCATGCTTGATGGAGATGCTTTGGAACGCGTGGTACGCAAACACCAGCCGGATATCATTGTTCCGGAAATCGAGGCTATCCGTACGGAACGTCTGTACGATTTCGAGAAAGAAGGCATTCAAGTGGTGCCCAGTGACGCGCTGTGAACTTACTATGAACCGTAAGGCTATACGCGACCTTGCAGCTAAAGAGTTGGGACTGAAAACAGCTAAATATTTTTATGCCAAATCTCTGGATGAACTGAAAATTGCAGCTGAAAAGATAGGTTTTCCATGCGTGGTGAAACCGCTGATGTCCTCTTCCGGCAAAGGCCAGTCTCTCGTAAAGAGTGCCGACGAATTGGAGCATGCTTGGAATATGGCTGTAATGGTAGCGTGGAGACATAAAAGAACTTATCATTGAGGAATTCATCAAGTTCGACAGTGAGATAACATTGCTCACCGTAACGCAGAAGAATGGCCCGACCTTGTTCTGCCCGCCTATCGGCCATGTGCAGAAGGTGGGGACTATCGTGAAAGCTTCCAGCCTGCCCATATTGACCCTGCCCATCTAAGGGAGGCGCAGGATATGGCAGAGAAGTGACCCGTGCCTTGACCGGTGCCGGATTGTGGGGAGTGGAATTCTTTCTCAGCATGAGAACGGTGTCTATTTCTCCGAACTTTCTCCACGTCCGCACGATACGGGTATGGTAACCCTGGCCGGAACCCAGAATCTGAATGAGTTTGAATTGCACTGTCGTGCGGTGCTTGGTCTGCCTATCCCTGGCATCAAGCAGGATCGTATAGGAGCCAGTGCTGTCATCCTCTCTCCGATAGCCAGTCAGGAACGTCCCAATTATCGTGGCATGGAAGAGGTTACAAAAGAAGAGGATACTTATCTGCGTATTTTTGGCAAGCCTACTACCCGCGTAAACCGCCGTATGGGTGTAGTGCTGTGTTATGCACCTCTTGACAGTGACCTTGACACGTTGCGCGACAAAGCGAAGCGTATTGCTGATAGGGTAGAGGTATATTAATGATTGGTGATGAATGATTGGTGATTTGTTGATGAATGGATACCATCGACAATCACCAATCGTCAGTATTAATCATTGAAAAAGAGTCCGGGATAGATCTCTCCTCCAAGTTCTGTTACATCGAGGCTTTGTAATAGTTTTCCATCCGGAGCATAGAACAGTTGGAATTCTTCATCGGAATTGTATTGTTCCACCTCAATTATAATCACTGTGGGATGTTTGGGAAAGGTGATGATTCTTACGTCCCTTAACTTCATGCCGGCCATTGTACTGCTCATGAATGCTTCTGCCACGGGAGCCGGCACTTTTCCAGTGACTCTACATCCGTTTCAGTCATGACCCACTCCGCTTGTTTATTGAACCAGACATCAACTTCCTGACCATCTGCAATAAATTCTGCCACGTAGCAACCGGCCATTTGCTCCCATTCCACATCCGTTGCTTGAGGTAGAGCTTTTGAAAAGCTGTTTGTATATTTACAGGAAGACGTCCTTCCGCAAAAGCGGACACTGACAGCAAGACAAGTAGTCCTGCCAGAATACCGAATTTGAACTTTTTCATAATCAAGGTTGTTTTGAGTTTTCTGTAAGAACAACCTTGTTGTGTTTTTGTTTCCGGAAATCAGTATATTGGTTGATGCATTTTTAAACATCAGTGAACCGGCCTTTGTATACAAAGCTTTTTCTCCGAAATCCACTTCCGGCAATACGGCATCTTCCTTGAATAATCCGTAAACAGATGACCCCGAACCACTCATGGAGGCATATACAGCTCCTTGCCGATACATCTCTTCCTTGATTTCTCCGATAGTGGGAAATTGGGGGAATACGCTTTCTTCAAAGTCATTGACCATTCGTCCGTTCCATTCTTCAACGGGAAGTTGGGCAATTTCTTTCAGAGACATTTCCGGATGATGCGGTTTTATTTTTGCAAAGGCATCCCGTGTAGAGACGAAAATGTCCGGCTTCACCAACCATATCCGATATCCTTTCAGTGAGAGGGGAAGGGGAGAAAAAATGTTTCCGATACCTTCTGCGTAAGTCGGACGGTTTTTGATGAAGAAGGCACAATCGGCACCCAGCTTGGCGGCATACTCTTCCAGAGTGTCATCCGGCAGTCCGAGTTCAAACTTATTATTCAGAAGCTTCAACATGAAGGCTGCATCGGCCGAACCGCCACCCAGTCCGGCTCCCGAGGGAATATGCTTGAAGAGATGGATGTCTACCGGAGGAAGGTTGAACCGGTCGTCCAGCAACTTGTAGGCTTTCACTACCAGGTTGCTCTCTGCTTCTCCTCAATTTCCAGACCTGCCTGATGCAGACGGAACTTCGGTTTCCTTCGTTCAAGATATTTATTTCCAAAGCATCTTCTATGGGAACCGGATAGAAAATGGTTTCCAGATTATGGTATCCGTCCGGACGCTTCTCTGTGATATTCAGTCCCAGGTTTATTTTGGCATTTGGAAAAGTCAGCATGGCGTTGAAAATTAAGAATTAATAATTTAAAATTAAAAGGGGAAGCTATGAAGTGCAGCTTCCGAAGACAAAGTTAGTGATTTCTGTTCATAGTAGATTGAAAACTTAGCAATGATTTATTTACCGCTTATAAATAAATTCGCTTACCTTTGTCCATACGAGCGAAGATAGGCTGCACTCAACATAACTTTTCATGCAAGCATGAAAGTTATGTATTCGGTTTGCATTATCTTTGCTTCCCCTTTCTAAAAGGGAAGTTCATTTAATTTTATTTTCAATTATTAATTCTTAAAGTGGCAGAACAAAGAAGAACATCCCGTACTCCGAAAGGAAAGGCACCACAGCCCGTAACAGACTACGGACGTATCCAGCCGCAAGCGCCGGAGCTGGAAGAAGCAGTCTTGGGAGCCTTGATGATTGAGAAGGACGCTTATTCGCTGGTAAGTGAAATTCTTCGTCCGGAGTCATTCTATGAGCATAGACATCAGCTGATATATTCCGCTATTACCGATTTGGCGTGAATCAGAAGCCGGTCGATATCCTCACCGTGAAGGAGCAGCTTTCAAGCGGGGAGAATTGGAGGAAGTGGGCGGCCCGTTCTATATTACCCAACTTAGCAGTAAGGTGGCATCTTCTGCACACATCGAATATCATGCACGTATCATTGCGCAGAAAGCTTTGGCACGTGAATTGATTACTTTTACCAGTAATATCCAGAGCAAGGCTTTCGACGAGACGCTGGACGTGGACGATTTGATGCAGGAGGCCGAAGGAAAACTGTTCGAGATTTCCCAGCAGAACATGAAGAAGGATTATACACAAATTAATCCTGTCATTGCCGAAGCCTATGATTTGATTCAGAAAGCTGCTGCCCGTACCGATGGTTTGAGTGGCTTGGAAAGTGGGTATACCAAGCTGGACAAGATGACTTCCGGATGGCAGAAGTCCGACCTCATCATTATTGCAGCCCGTCCTGCCATGGGTAAAACGGCGTTCGTACTTTCCATGGCGAAAAACATTGCCGTGAATTTCCGCAATCCCGTAGCGCTGTTCTCGCTTGAAATGAGTAACGTGCAGCTGGTGAACCGTTTGATATCCAACGTGTGCGAGATTCCGAGTGAGAAAATCAAGAGTGGTCAGTTGGCGGACTATGAATGGCAGCAGTTGGATTACAAACTGCGTGACTTGCTGGATGCTCCGCTTTATGTGGACGATACGCCTTCTTTGTCGGTATTCGAACTCCGTACGAAGGCACGGCGTTTGGTACGTGAGCACGGAGTAAAGATTATCATCATCGACTACCTTCAGCTGATGAATGCAAGCGGAATGTCTTTCGGTAGCCGTCAGGAAGAAGTTAGTACCATTCGCGCTCATTGAAAGGTTTGGCCAAGGAGCTGAACATTCCTATCATGCTCTGTCGCAGTTGAACCGTGGTGTGGAGAACCGTGAAGGCGAGGAAGGCAAGCGTCCCCAGTTGAGTGACCTTCGTGAATCCGGTGCCATCGAGCAGGATGCCGATATGGTTTGCTTCATCCACCGTCCTGAATATTACAAGATTTATACTTCTGCCGATGGCAGTGACTTGCGCGGTATGGCGGAAATCATCATAGCAAAGCACCGTAACGGTGCCGTGGGGGATGTGCGTCTGAGGTTTATCGGACAGTACACCCGTTTCCAGAATCCCGAGGATGATATGGTTATTCCACCTCCGACGGAGGGTGGAGGAGCTACATTTGGTTCACGTATGAATGCGCCTATCGGAAGTACGGCAACACCGCCACCTCCATCGGCTGCTGATTTTCCGCCACAGACGGACAACCCGTTTGGAGGTGTGGGGTCGGACGGGCCATTGCCTTTCTGATGTATTTTTATGGCTACACCCTTTGCTTGAATGCCTATACTATCGTAGAGTGATGGCTACACCTTTAGGTACAAAGGGCGTAGCATTTAAATGCTGTATTCGAGCCTATTTGCTTATTCTAAAACCTTCAATGTGGACAGTAAGAACGTCAATCTTACTTTTGCTCCCTTTTCCGTTTTGATTGTGCCTCGGGCATCTGCTGTTCTGTGTTTATTTTATCAGTGGATAGGGTATCTTGCTTTATTTCTTGTTCCTTTCTCAGCCGCTTGAGTTTCCATCTGTTCCAGAAAAGGAGCTCACTCCATTTGTTGAAATCCTTTTTGAAGATAATACCAATACCTTGTGTTGTCAGATTTGTCCGGGTGTAGTAGCGGTCGTTCGTTTCGTTGTACGCTTTCAGGCGGATGTCTCCGGAACGGTTGACGAGCCATTCCGCTTCAAAGTCTCCCACAAAATTGGTATTTGCCATCGGATTATCACGATAACCAAAGTTACCATTGATAAGTAGTCGGTTATTCAATAATTGTCCTGAAAGCATAGTCTCGAACTCCATGTCTGTCCAGCCTCTTTCACCGGTACTGAAATTGGTGCCGAAGTTCCAGTTATTGACATCGAGAATGTTCGATAAAGCGTTATTCAACTGTACCGGAAAGGTGGATGAAACTAACACTGGACATCATATTCGAATTCTGGGTGGCTCCTAAGTTTTCCGGGGTATAGAACTTGCCGATAGCCAACAGATAGAGTATCTGCATGTTCATTTGCTCGTCGGTAGGAATATAGTTACGGACAATGGCCTGCACTTCATCGCGTTCGTTGGGCAGTTCGATGTCGAATTTTACATCAGGTGAGGTCAATTGTCCGGTAAGGTCCATCATACAGTTCACTTTTACATTTGTCTGGCTGATGTAGCCGGAGGTTGCCTCGTTGGGCATTAGGTCATTTAAGGATGCTGAGTTGACCGTATAACCTGCTTTTATGTCCAGAGTGGCATCCAGTGGCGAGCCGTTGAATGTAATGGAACTTCCATCCCTGATAATAAAGTCCTTTCGGATAACCTCTTGCAGACTGAATTTATAGACTCCCTGGCTTATCCGGTAACTGCCAAACATCTTTACATCTCCTTTATTGAAGAACTCAGTACGGATATTTCCAGTTCCCCGTCCACTGATATAGTCGCCAGCGATAGTCCATGATAATCTTCATGGTAGCGTCGGGAGTGGCGTCTATCAAGAGATTCAGCCGGATATCAGTGTCGCTCTCTCTTTCTTCCTCGATTTCCTTTTGGGCAATTTCGTAGTCGGAAAGGCGGATAGAGTCTTGTACGGCACGGCGTGGTGTCTTGTCCACAAATTTGATGAACTGGTTGCTGACTGCTGTAGATACGTTATCTTTTATATAGGTAAAGGTAGTGTTGCGATTGGTAGTCATTGCAACATCAATGTTAACGCCATCTTGGGCATTACCGGCAATAGTGGCATTTCCCGTACCGTAGACGTGCCGTAGAAGGGATAGTCCGGTGATTCTTTGGTATTCATCACCAGCATGTCGTTGACATTGAAATTGAAACGGTACTCCAGGTTCTTAAAATGCTGATAGTGCAGATAGCCGCTCATACTTCCTTGATGCCCTTGCGTGTCGAAAATGCGGTTGTTGCGGAAGGTCAACCCGCCGGGCTCGATGTAGATGCTGTCTTTGACGGAGAAAGTGGTGTTGAGCACGTCTACCTTCATAGAAGCATCGCCGAATACACGCCCTTCCATGGTGAGAGCCTTGAATTTGCCATAGAAATGTACATGGCCGGTAGCACGTCCGTTGAATTCGGGCGTGATGCTACTCATATAATGATGTATAAACTTCAAGTTGGTACCGTCCGCTTCAATTTGGAGATCCAATGAACTAGTGGGCTTCAAAGGATAGATATAGCCATACACATGGCTTTTGGCAATATCTTTCTCCCGGATATGGGCATCTAGATAGATGCCTTCACGTCGTGGTGCCATTCTCCGTGTATGTTGGCATCACCCAGCAAGCCTTCGTTCAATCCGAGGTTGCGGATAAACAAGTCGGTGCTCATGACGGGGTTTTCCAATACTCCGCTGGCGAAAGCCGGACCGGTGGCTTCTCCTTTGAAATTGACTCCGAGGTCTGCAATGTCGAACACATAACCGATGTTGATTTCCTTCAAATCCAGACGTACTGTATCTTCGGGTTGTGGTGAAACGATACCATTGATACGCAAGTGCCGGTCTTTATGGCTGAAGTAGAAATCATTGACATACACTTTGCCGGAGTCGAGTACTACTTGGGAAGGATGTATATCCCACAGCGTATCGTTCAGTATCACGTTGGTGGGCTGGACATCAATGACGGTTTTTAAGGGGGGAAGTTTCCTCTTGCTTTCATTCGCTTCGTTCTGTTCACGGATGAAGTGGGCGACGGCGGCGAGTTTCCCGCTGTAGGTTACAGTGCTACTGTTACCCCAATTCAGCGTGGTCTGTATGTTATTGTTCCGGGCTTGCGCTTCTAAAGCTATATTGACAGCGCCGTTTGATTTGCGGTTGCTGAAGCGTAGGCGTGTATGGAACTGGTCACCGGGATTCTCGCAAAGGAACATTCCGGATTCGATGAATTTGTTTCCATAACGGAGACGGGGAAAATAGCCTTCTACGCGGAGCCGCTGTGCCTTGTCATTGAAGTATCCCTTAATGGTGGAATGGGTATATACTTTACCGGAATCTGAAAGACGGTGGAGAACAGTTCCGTATTGTAAATGTGCATGTCAAAATGGAAATTGTTCTCTGTCTCTATGGGTTTCTTGTCTGGCAGAATCAAGGCGGGGATATAACGTCGCATGATATTCAGTACACTGGCAGGCAGGGTACGATAAGAGTAGTCACCTTCTATGCTACCTTGGAGAAAGTTGGATTGGATGGTCAGCCGTTTCTGGCCTTCGCTTTCTCTTATGGCAGATATCTTCAGATTGTCCAGGAAGTATTGTGTTTCCGGAGCTGCGAATAGTAAGCTGTCAACGTTGATTTCACCGTTCATCTCGTCAATGGAACCGCCGGTGAAGTCTGCCTTGACTTTGACTGATATTTCCGTATCTTCATAGTTGGGTGTAAGATGTAGGGCATGAGGACGAAATTTGTCGATGCTTGCCTGAAGTTGAAGTCGGTACCCGACTGGCGGTATTGATGGTGCCGTTCAAAATAACAGAACCATTGGTGTCATCCAAGGCGACTTTTCCCGTGAAGCTCCCTGCTTGTATTCTCCATCTAGGGTGATATTTTCGTAATTGTAGTCGCTGTAATCAATGGAGGCAACCAGCCCTTTCAGCAGTACGGACGGGTATTGGTTTTCGTAATGGTTGCTGTTGACATCTAGATTGAAAGTTACTTTACCCAGTTTCTTGTTGCCCAGCATCTTGCCCAGCTCAAACTCTTTGGTTTTCACTGCACCGGAATAGGCAAAATAACCTTTATCTTTGTTAGAACTTAGTTTTACGTCAGTTGGATGGTTCCGATGTCAGTGCGTACTTGTCCGTAAGTTACGAGGTCTGTGAAGTAGCCCGAGACTTCTCCACGGAAGGAAACCGTTCCTAAGTGTTGCAGGACGGGAGGTACTCCATTGTAGTTCTTGCTGAAATTCCGGACAAAGAAGGCAATTCCTTCCGGGTCTGCGTACAAATTGGACAAATTACCGAATACATAAGCATTTTCCGGATGGGAAAGGTCTTGTAGAGATACGTCTCCCCTCAGATAAAAATGATTTCCGACAGAGACGGAAAGGTGCGGGCAATTCAGTTGATTGATGGTGCCGTCCGTCTGTACCTCTACTTGCAATTTTTCCTTGAAAGAACCAAAAGCCGGAACAAAAGCCGATAAATCCTGCAAGGCGATTTGAGAGGGCAGCAAATGGAATGAGAAACGGACATCTTGGGCAAGATTGTCAAACGCCCCCAGACTGTCATAATCCATGTGTATAGTATCCATTGCCAAAGAGGTGTTGGGGAGGTCGATAGCGAAATTTTCGATTTTCATCCGTTGGTCATTGCCGATAACCTTTAGACTTAGTTTCTTCAATTCAAATCCGGAATGTTCTTCTTCGATGCTCAGACGCTTGATGGCGGCATTGATAGAATCATTTTGTAATGCTTTTAGGGAGATGTTTGCAATAATGTTACGTAAACGGAGATGCTGTGGATTGAATTTTCCCGGAGTCTCTTTCTCGGACAGCACATCATACGAAACCTTTCCGCGGCGTATCAGTAAGGATTGATACGGAGATCCAGGTTGTTTTTCTTTTGAACTGTATCTTTGGATGCGAATGCGTCGAGTACAAACTGAAAATTAGGTTTATCCTTGGGAGTCTGCTTGCTTAGATTGATGTTAAAGCCGAACAATTGTATGTTACTAATGGATATTTTGCCGCTGAATAGGGGGAGAATATCGAATTTGGCAGAAAGACGGGTCACTTTCAGCATTTCCTTGCCGGATTGGTCGTTCAGGAGCAGGTCGTCGATGATGATGCGGTTCAACAATCCTATGTTTATTCGCCCGATGGAAATCTTGCTGTCCAGTATGGAAGCCAGTTCATTGGCAACAAATACAGACATTTGTCGCTGAACAGATGGAATGTTCAGCAACAATATGGTACCAATGTACAATCCCAATACAATACCGAGTACCCAGCGTACTGTTTTTTTTAGCTTTCTGATAGGCGGTTAATTTTTATAATCAGCCAACAAAAATATGAAATAATACGTTATGAATCGTACTTTTATCACTACTTTTGCAGCGTTTAAACGTAAATAAACATTATGAGTACAATAATCTTGGGAATAGAATCTTCTTGTGATGACACTTCTGCAGCTGTCATCAAAGATGGTTATCTGCTTTCGAATGTGGTGGCCAGCCAAGCTGTGCATGAAGCATACGGTGGGGTAGTGCCTGAACTGGTTCCCGCGCGCACCAACAAAATATAGTTCCGGTAGTGCATGAGGCATTGAAACGCGCCGGAATAACCAAAGAGGAATTGAGTGCTGTGGCCTTTACGCGTGGACCGGGATTGATGGGATCATTGTTGGTGGGGGTATCTTTCGCCAAAGGGTTCGCCCGTTCATTAGGTATTCCAATGATTGATGTTAATCATTTGACTGGTCATGTGTTAGCTCATTTTATTAAAGTAGAAGGTGAAGATAATGTGCAGCCGGGATTTCCTTTCCTCTGCTTGCTGGTTTCCGGTGGAAACTCACAGATTATCTTGGTGAAAGCCTATAACGATATGGAAATTTTGGGGCAGACTATTGATGATGCCGCCGGTGAAGCCATTGACAAATGCTCAAAGGTGATGGGATTAGGATATCCGGGTGGTCCAATTATTGACAAGCTGGCTCGGCAAGGTAATCCTAAAGCCTTCTCGTTCAGCAAACCGCATATTCCAGGGTTGGATTATAGTTTTAGCGGACTTAAGACCTCGTTCCTTTACTCTCTGCGCGACTGGATGAAGGACGACCCTGATTTCATCGAACATCACAAGACGGATTTGGCGGCATCGCTGGAAGCTACCGTCGTAGATATCTTGATGGATAAGTTGCGCAAAGCCGCCAAGCAATATAAAATAAAGGAAGTGGCTGTTGCCGGAGGTGTTTCTGCCAATAATGGATTGCGTAATGCTTTCCGTGAGCATGCCGGGAAGTATGGTTGGAAAATATTTATTCCGAAGTTCAGCT
>ENA-OQDF01000973-OQDF01000973.1-human-gut-metagenome-genome-assembly--contig:-NODE-973-length-11874-cov-4.988337_pt1 | contig 11874 bp, 18 predicted proteins | sample MGYA00242769_ERZ504597 | MGnify/ENA primary metagenome ERZ504597 (study PRJEB26092, sample SAMD00036305) | human gut metagenome | host: Homo sapiens | study: EMG produced TPA metagenomics assembly of...
TGGTGTACGGCATCATGGCAGAGACTGAACCGTATCTATCGCGGCCAGCATATCTACGGCCCTATCCTCTGCTATGGCTGGAAGGCAACGACATCCAGCCCATGAGCAAGGATGTGCAGGCCGAGATGCTGGACCGCCTCAAGGACACGGAGGTAAGGGTATGACTACCTATATCTGCAAATGCGGACGGCGAGTGAAGAAATCCACCGATACCAGTACCACTGGCAACCGTCTGTCTGGCTATGCACCCGGCCATGAGTGCTGGGGATGCCCCTACGCCATGCCATACGGAGACTTTCAATGGGATGAAAGTGCTAGAACTGTCAGCCGGGAGACTCGGGGCTACGAGTGCCGGATGAGCAAGACCCTCACTTATGCGTCAGAGTTCGCTGGCTCTATCAAGGATAAATGCACCTGTCGAGTGCACAGTTTGGACTTCGACTTTTTGTCTCAGGTCTCCGCATGGATCAAAGATACTTATCCAGACAGAGAGATTTTTGGCTCGTTTTCCAAAGATATTCGTGCATCGGACTATGGATCTGATGGCCGTTACTGCCTGACTATCACCTGCGCTCAGAATCTGAAAGGTGTTGCCGCAAAAAGAGAGCTGCTTGGTCAGTTTTTTACTCCGAATGGCAGCCGCAAGGACATGACACCGCAGCAGGAAATGGAAAAGATTCTTGCCGACATTAAAAAAGCAAAGGAGGTTTTCGCATGTGCACCTGCCCAGAATGCGGATACTGCTGTGACTACGGCAGAGAATGCTGTCCCGACTGCCACAGCGGCAACGCGACCACCTCGGAGAGCGGGGCGGATGCAAGCGCATCGACCCCCGCGACATCCCTGCAGAACTGCGAATCGGTCCCTGCCGCATCGGCGGGCGGTTCTTCTGCACCACTTCTCTCAATGACTGGTGGTGCCCCGCAGGAGAAGCCCCTGACTTTCATTCGGAAGGACAAGTGCCCGGAGTTTGATTATTCCGGCCTGCCTGAACAGACCGTGGCGACCCTGCATCTTGCAGAAAACGGATATCTTCACGCAAGAAACTGGCCGAAAAGGGTCTTGTTTACATGGGTGACAACATTGCACTGGCACACGATGAGCTGTGCGGAGTTGTCGCACAATGCGACAACTCGAAGCACGGCAACCGTGGAGAGGACAGTTTCCGTGCATGGTGCCTGCACATTGGCATCACCAAAGACAGCGCCTACCGGCTGCTGCAAGTCTCCGCACTGCTGGCTGACAGCAGCCCCCGGCAGCAGGCCATTCTGGAAAGCTTGCCGCCCACCCTGCTGTACGCCGTGGCAAAACCCAGCGCCCCGCCGGAGCTGGTGGAGAAGGTCAAGAACGGTGAGGTCACCACGAACAAAGCCTATCAGGATCTGCTCAAGGAAAACCAGCAGCTCCGCACCGACCGGGTGGAGGCCATGAACCAGGCAGACCGGGAACGAGCCGTGCCGACCGGGCCGAAACCGAACGGGACAAGGCCCGTGCTGACCAGCTGAGCACCGCCAAGGATTGCAACCGGCTGGGTCTGAAGGTCTCACAGGAAAAGACCGTGCCGACAAGGCCGAAGCCCGGGCCAAGAACGCAGAGAACCAGCTTTCCGGCTCCCGGCAGGTGGCCGAAGCGGCAAAGCTCCGGCGGATAAGCTGCAGGAAGAAAATGCGGCCCTGAAAAAGCAGCCCATCGCTGCGTGGTGGATGAGGAAGAGGTAGACCGGCGGGCAGGCGAAAAAGCTTACGAGATTGCGGCCGGAATGACTGCGGACTATAAGGCACAGCAGGAACAGGATGCCCGCGATGCCTACGACAGTATCATTCTGGCCGGGCGCTCCATCACAAGCATCGTCCAGTCCGCTAAAATGCAGTTCCGCAAATTGCCGGATGACCAGAGGGAGACCGCAATCAACCAGTTCGTGCACACACTCGCATCCGCTCAAGGGGAGGTATCCGCATGTCTGTAAAGATCATGGCCTTAGAGGCCGAAAACGTCAAACGCATCAAGGCCGTTGCACTCACGCCGTCGCCCACCGGGCTCACCCTCGTGGGCGGCAACAACAATCAGGGCAAGACCAGTGTACTGGATGCTCTGGCATGGGCACTGGGCGGCGACCGTTTCCGCCCGGACGCTGCCCAGCGGGACGGTGCAGTGGCTCCGGCGCATCTGAAGGTCAAGCTTTCCAACGGTGTGGTGGTGGAACGCAAGGGCAAGAATGCCAGTCTGACCGTCACTGACCCCACCGGGCGGCGCAGCGGGCAGCAGCTGCTGAACGCCTTTGTGGAGCCGCTGGCACTGGACTTGCCCCGCTTCATGGAAGCATCCGACAAGGAGAAAGCAGACATCCTGCTCCGGATCATCGGCATCGGCACCGAGCTGCACACCCGTGACATGGAGATCAAGGCCCTGTACGACAAGCGCACCTTCACCGGCCAGCTGGCCCAGCAGAAAAAGCACTTTGCCGAGGAGCTGATCTCCTACCCGGATGCGCCGGATGAGCCGGTCAGCGCGTCCGACCTCATCCGCCAGCAGCAGGAAATTCTGGCCCGCAACGGCGAGAACCAGCGCAAGCGCCAGCAGTTCCATGAGCTGGCCCGCCAGCGGGATGCGGCGCTGGAAGAAATGCACCGTCTGGATGAGCGCATCGCCGAATTGACTGCACAGAGGGAAGAAGTGAGCAAGAAGCACACGCTGCTGTTCACGCAGGCCATGGATGCCAGCAAAACGGCGGAACAGCTTCAGGACGAATCCACTGCCGAACTGGAAGCATCCATCCGGGATATTGAGGAGATCAACCGCAAAGTCCGCGCCAACCTCGAAAATCCCGCGCCGAGGACGAGGCTGCCCAGTATGACAGTGAATATAAGCGCCTGACTGAAGCCATCACGCAGAAGCGTGCCGACCGTATGGCCCTGCTGAACGGTGCCGACCTGCCCCTGCCGGGCTTGGCGTAGAGGACGGTGCCCTTACTTATAAAGGCAAGCACTGGCGGGATATGTCCGGCAGCGACCAGCTGCGGGTGGCCGCTGCCATCGTCCGCCGCCTGAACCCGGACTGCGGTTTCGTGCTGCTGGACAAGCTGGAACAGATGGACATGACCACCCTGCAGGAGTTTTCCGCATGGCTGGAAGCAGAACACCTGCAGGCCATTGCCACCCGCGTTTCCACCGGCAGTGAATGCCAGATCATCATTGAGGACGGCATGGTGAAGGATGCCGAACCCACCCTGCCGCCCGTCACCGAAAAGCCCCAGCAGAAAAGCTGGACGAAAGGAGCGTTCTAAATGAGCAAATATGCAGTTACCACCGGCATCCAGACCGCGCCGGTCAAAACCGTGCTGTACGGCCCGGAGGCATCGGCAAATCCACCTTTGCATCCCATTTTCCGGATCCTGTTTTCATCGACACCGAGGGCGGCACCAAACGGCTGAACGTCAAGCGCCTGCCCCAACCCACCAGCTGGGCCATGCTGCTGGATGAGGTGGCCGAGGTACGCAAGGCAGTGTCCCCTGCGGCACGCTGGTCATTGATACCGCCGACTGGCTGACGCCTGTGCATTCAGGCCGTGTGTGCCAAAGCCAAGGTGAACGGCATCGAAGATTTCGGCTACGGCAAGGGCTACACCTATATTAAGGAAGAGTTCGGCAAGCTGCTGGACGCGCTGGAAGAGGTGCTGCAGGCCGGGCACAACGTGGTGGTGCTGGCCCATGCCGCTATTACCAAATTTGAGCAGCCGGATGCCGTGGGCAACTACGACCGCTGGAGCATGAAAACTTCCAAACAGGTGGCCCCGCTGCTGCGCGAGTGGTGCGATATGCTGCTGTTTGCCAACTACAAGACCGTTGTGGAAAAGGTGGGCGACGGCAAGAACGCCAAGAGCAAGGCCAGCGGCGGCAGGCGTGTACTGTACACCGCGCATCACCCCTGCTGGGATGCCAAAAACCGCTTTGACTTGCCGGAGGAAGTACCCTTTGACTATGCCAGCATTGCCGCCTGCATCCCCGGCGCTATGTCTGCACAGGCACCGAAACCGGAACCGCAGCCGCGTTCCCAGCCGGAAGCCGACATCCTGCCCAGCCCGCAGCAGGAAGCAAAGCCGGTGGCTCAGCCGCAGCCCGCACCGCTGCAGGAAAGCTCCGAGAAAAATGTTCTGCTCAGTCTGGGCGTGCCGGAAAAGCTGGCCGCTCTGATGACGCCAACAAGGTCAGCTGTGAAGAACTGCAGGGCGTTGTGGGCAAACGGGGCTATTTCCCGGAGGATATGCCCATCAAGGACTACTCCGCTGACTTTGTGGAGGCTGTCTGATCGCCGCATGGCCGCAGGTGTTCCAGATGGTGCTGGATAACCGTGATATCCCGTTTAACAGGCTCCCTCACGGAGGGAGCTGGCACGTGTAAGCGTGACTGAAGGAGTTTATAATAAAGGAGTAATTACTTATGAACGAAATGAACACCACCGACCGCGCCCTGAGCTGGGACGACGAATTTACCAACGAGCAGCAGGAGTTCGTGCTCCTGCCCGAGGGCGAGTATGCCTTTGAGGTCACCGGCATGGAGCGTGCCCGCTTTGAGGGCAGCGCCAAGCTGCCGCCCTGCTCCATGGCAAAGCCTGACCTGTAGATCTCGGCGGGCCAAGGCGACACCACCGTCACCCACCGCCTGTACCTGCACACTAAAACGCAGGGCCTGCTGGGCGCTTTCTTCGAGAGCATCGGTCAGTGCAAGCGCGGCGAGACCTTCCGCCCCCGCTGGAACGAAGTGGTGGGTGCCCGGGGCTGGTGCCGTCTGGGCATCCGGGAGTACACCAAGCAGAGCGGCCCTCATGCAGCGAGACCGGCCAGAGCAACGACGTGCAGCGCTTCCTGCCGCCGCCGGAACCAAGGCCGCACCCACTCAGGCTGGACGCAGGGGCGTTCTAAATGGCCGAGACACAAACCCTGCGCCCCTACCAGCAGCAGGCCCGTGAACGCATCCACACCGAGTGGGAGAACGGCCACACCCGCACCCTGTTGGTGCTGCCTACCGGCACCGGCAAGACCATTGTGTTTGCATCGGTAGCTGCCGATCAGGTGCGGGCGGGCCACCGGTGCTCATTCTGGCGCATCGCGGTGAGCTGCTGGAACAGGCAGCGGACAAGCTGCAGCGCTCCACCGGCCTTGTCAGCGCGGTGGAAAAGGCAGATGCCACCTGTCTGAATACATGGTTCCGTGTGGTGGTGGGCAGCGTGCAGACCCTGCAGCGCACCGCCCGGCTGGAACGCTTTCCTCATGATTACTTCGGCACCATCATCATTGACGAGGCCCACCACGCCATCACCGACGGATACCGCCGCATCCTCGACTACTTCGGCAGCGCAAGGTGCTGGGCGTGACCGCCACGCCGGATCGCGGCGACATGCGCAATCTGGGCGAGGTGTTCGACAGCCTTGCCTTTGAGTATAAGCTGACCGATGCCATCAAAGAGGGTTATCTGTGCAGGATCATGGCCCAGACCATTCCGCTGAAACTGGACATTTCTTCTGTCACCATGAGCGGCGGGGACTACGCCGTGGGAGACCTCGGCACTGCGCTTGACCCCTATCTGGAACAGATCGCCGCCGAGATGGCCCAGCGCTGCAAAGGCCGCAAAACGGTGGTGTTCCTGCCCCTCATCAAGACCAGCCAGAAATTACGCGACCTGCTGAACTCCCATGGATTCCGTGCCGCCGAGGTCAACGGCCAGAGCACCGACCGCAAGGAAGTGCTGGCGGATTTCGATGCAGGCAAATACAACGTGCTGTGTAACTCCATGCTGCTCACTGAGGCTGGGACTGCCCCAGCGTGGACTGCGTGGTGGTGCTGCGGCCCACAAGGTGCGCAGCCTGTACAGCCAGATGGTAGGGCGCGGCACCCGGCTTTCCCCGGGCAAGACCGACCTGCTGCTCCTCGACTTTTTGTGGATGACCGACAAGCACGAGCTGTGCCGCCCGGCTGATCTGGTCTGTGAGGACCGCGCCGTGGCCCGGCAGATGACCGAAAATCTGGCCCAGACGGATGCCGGAGGACATCGAGAAAGCAGCCGTACAGGCCAGCGAGGACGTGGTGGCCCAGCGGGAAGAAGCCCTTGCAAAGCAGCTGGAAGAACAGCGCCGCAAAAGGCCAAGCTGGTGGACCCGCTGCAGTACGAGATGAGCATTCAGGCCGAGGACCTTCCGGGTATGTGCCGGCCTTGGCTGGGAAGCAGGCCCGCCCAGCGCTGAACAGACTGCTGCTCTTGAGAAAATGGGCATCCTGCCGGACGCGGTGGAATCCGCAGGCAAGGCCAGCCTTTTGCTGGACCGGCTGCACAAGCGCCGGGACGAAGGCCTCACCACCCCAAAGCAGATCCGCTGTCTGGAAAAATACGGCTTCCAGCACGTGGGCAGGTGGAGACGGTTGTTTTGCTTTCCAAGGGAGAAATCGACTCAAAGAAGGTGCGGGTGGAGTTCTCGCTGGAAGATATGGATATGTCCGGCTTCCAGAAGGGCGCGACTTATGAGCAGATCAAGGCGTATGTGTTGGAGCATACCGGTTTGAAGGTATCTTCTGTACATCTCACAGATAAAGCGCAAGTGCGGGCTGGATGTGGGGCAAAATTATAACCTGTCAAAGAAGGAAGATGCCAAAGTGCCAAAATGTCCGCCGGAGAAGGAAGCGGCGATCAGGGATGCGTTGAAATATTTTCAGATGATTTAAGAGTCTATTGAGCAAAAAAGCAGTAAATCAATTTCAGATTTACTGCTTTTGCTGGCCGGGCCGGTGAGCTACGAGCATTCATGACTTTTTGATAACTTGTTCCATACTGATATATTAAGCGGAAAGTTGTGGCCCTGTATTTTCAGAGGGAAACGAATGCTCCTTGAATATATCCCACAAAATATGCCATCGCTATACTCAGTGCAATGCAACATATACATAGTATTTCAGCAATTACCTTTTTTTCGATTATTTCATTTATGGACTTTCCGTAATCAATAGTAGACCATACCATTGAAAGCAAAAATAGAATTGAAATCCATTGAGTATGAAATGATAGTCCCATGCTAACAAATACATAGTTTGAGATGATGTAAAAAGCGCTTCTGACTACAACTTCTGTCACTTTTACAATCCGATTTCTCATAGAATTCTCCCTCTCTGATAATACTGTGGGCGGCAGCACTCCTTGCTGTCGCCCCTTGATTGCCTATCTGCAAAGGCGGGCGGGGCTGTCAACGGCGGCGCTTGCGCCGTTCATCTTGACCGTTGACTGGCTCGGCTGGCTTTGCTATTCCGTGATCTCTTTCAGTTATTGTCAAAGGAAATGTAGATAGTTAGACTATTGGGTATGTAGCTGATACTTAACCACTTTTCGTCGTTTGATAAAAGTGTCCCGATAGAAACATAGTTTTCTCCCTCGATTTCCTCTGACACATTTTCAATTACGGAAAAGCCTTCTTGGTTCAAAAGCTCCATATACTCGTTATAGTCGTTTTCGCTAATACCGGTAAGGTTGATATTACAATTCTCATGTTCTGTATCAAGTGTAGCCCATGCAACCGTACCAGGCGCAACAGGAAGCCCCTCTGTGTACTCATTCTCAGGCCAAACACCCTCGTCCAATTTTGTAACACTATTAGATTGCGTATTGTTCTCATTGCTTGTCGGTGTAGATGAGGTATTTTGATTAGAACACGCAGCCAAAAAATCATAATCATGATTGTGAATACAGAAATATATTTCTTCATTGGTTACCTCCTGTTTTTGTGTATGGTTCGGATAATTAACAAAAGAGCAATAGCTGTTGCTGCAAACCCAATAGCCAAAAGGATTTGCGAAATATCAAAGGCAAACGCGCCCTCAATCTGTATATTTGTTGTCGCGTCGGCTTGTCCGATTGCTCCTTCTGGTACTTTTCCTGATTGTGTAACAGCATATACCGAAAAGGCAGCAGCCGCGATAACAAGCGCAGCAAGAGTAGAAATGATACCGTTCCTTTTTTTCGATTTGGTGTTATCAATGCCAAACTGTTCTGCGGTGCTGTCTGCAAATTCTTTTGGCGTCCCCAAACGCTGGATAATCTGCTGCTCTGTTTCTCCATGCTCCATAGCAGACGCAAAAACTTCATTCAAGTCACGCACAACCTCTTTTTTCATTTTGCGTGGTAAAGATAGTTCCTTTTCAACCTGTTTGATATATTGTTCTTTCATTTGGACACCCTCGCTTGTTGATAACTTTCTATAAAGCCGTTTACGCAGTTTTCATAGCTTGACCAAAATAAGATTAGTTCATCAAGTACATTCCTGCCTTTATCCGTTAAAGAATAATACTTTTTTGAGCCGCCATTTGCCGCAGCCGGAGCCAATCGGCATTTGATTAGTTCTGCTTCCTGCAAACGATACAAAATGGGGTAAATGGTTCCCTCTTTCGCATATCCCAAAACAGACGCACTATTGTTCAATTCAGTTATAATTTCATATCCATAAGTCTCCTTGCGTCCGATTAGGCATAAAAGTATCATTTCCAGAGAGCCTTTTTTGAATTGCTGGACATATTTGTTATTCATATCGTCGCCTCTCTTTAGCTTTGCTATTTAGGCTCGCTAAGTAGCAACTATATTATATCTCTTCCGAAGTATCAGAGTCAATAGGCTTAACGAAAAAGTTACAAGATGTCTGTGTAAGGTAATGACAGAATAGCGGTGTGCTGGCGAACTATGCTTTATTTTGTTTTTTATCTAAATCATTCAATAGGGCGGTAGCATCCCTATTGGCAAGGGGATTCCAAAAGGGAACAGCGTTCTCCTTTGTCTGGGGTGTTCAGAGGGGATAGTGTTCCCCTTTGACCGGAAGAATCCAAAGAAACCGGCGGTTTCGTGGCACACGATTTTCCGTAGGAAAGTCTAGTGTGTTATACCTTTGTGGAGCAGATGGCAGCCGGAATTGTAGCACACCCTGAAAAGTGTGGCCACAGTTGCGGCGTTCTGGCGGGAAAGGTTGCCCCTTGCGGGGCAGCATAAGCGACAGAAAAAGGCTGGCAGGCGGTGCGGGCAAGCACTGTCTGTCAGCCGTGTCATTTGCGGAACAAAGGTATATCAAAGCCCCCGTCAGCCGCTGCTTCCCATCGTATCAGAACCACCACGGCAGCTTTCCGCGCAGGCTGTCCATCGCCTCGCCCTCCACCTTCTTTGTCCAGCTCTCGCTGAGATGGAAATGGAGCGCCGCGCCGATCAGCGGGTGCTCGATTCCATCGGTAAAGCCATAGCGGTACAGCAGATAGGTCTGCTCTCTGGCTGTCAGCTTGTCCAGCGCCGCATACAATTCTATCAGCTGCTCTTTTTGGATATAGATTTGCTCCGGCGTTTGGGTGTGAGGGTCGGCTATGGCTTCGATCCGCAGCATCCGTTCATCCTCTGAGAGAACGTCATCCAGATATACTCTCTGGAAGCCGGGGCCGTCTTTCTTATCCACCATCCGTTGCTCAAATAAACCGAGGGCGGCGCGGATGCAGTCCGTCATGGCGTTGCGGAGCGCCGGTGCTGCATAGGTCAGAAATTTCATGCCCCGTCCGGCATCAAACAAAGGGATCGCGTTCAGCAGGCCGATACTTCCCTCCTGCATCAAATCATCCAAATCAATTCCAATATCATTTTCATCCAGCCCCATGTTTCGGTATTGCTCCAGCGCAATTTTTCGGATGAATCCCAGATTCTTTTCCAGCAGAATGTCACGGGCAGCCGTATCCCCTTTCTGTGCCAGTCTGCACAGCTGCTCATTGCTCCGGGTCGGCATTTTGCTTCTCCTGCGCGTGGTCTAAGGTGGATTGGAGAAATTCCGTCAGCGCCTGACCGAACTTGTCTAATGCTTCCTTTTGCACACCGTCCATCCCCGCTGCGCTCTGGGTGACGGCGGCGGAAATCATTTCGGGCGTGATGGTCGGAGTATGAACATCCGCCCCTTTGGTGAGTTCGGTAAACATCTGCTGAGTGATGCCCTTGGTCAAGGACTGCGCTGCTGTGAAATCGTTGCCGATCTCTTTCTTCACTTCCCGCAGCGCCGCCATAAATGTGTTCTGTATCATCGTCAGGTCTGCCTGATATACGGGAACTTTCTGCCGGTTGACAGTTCTGGCCGCCTGCACCGCAGCGTCTGTTTTATTGTTTCGGCGCAGCATGGCGCTGAGAGTAGTAAGCATCTGGTTCTGTCCGGCGAAACCGGCGGCCAGCGTATCGTCAAAATATTGCTCAATCATATAGGTGACTTCTGCAAAGCGAGGGCTTTCCAAAAGGCGGTTGACGATCTCTGCATTGGCTTTTCCGGTGTACAGATTCCGCGCCGCCTGCACCGACAGGCCCAGTTCTTCAATATCAAAATTTGTCCGGTCGGGCGTGTTGACTTCCCCCAGCAGGAAATCTGTGGAGACTTCAAACACTTTCGCAATGCGGAGCAAATGTTCTGTGCTGATCTTATCAGTCTTACCGCTGACAAACCGGCTGATGGCGCTCTCGGTGCTGCCGATGCGGGTCGCCAGCTGTGCCTGGGTAATTTTATGTTCCTTCATAAGCTCCTGCATCCGCTGCCGGATATTGCCGGGCAGATAGGCTCCCTCCATGTGACGCACCTCTCTTCTGAAAACTCTCTTTATCCATTATACCTGATAAAACCAGCGCGGGCAAATGCTTTCCGCTGGCTTCGCCGCTCTGAGGTCTTGCATTTTTGCAAGATTTCAGGGCGGCGTTTTTTCATTTCTTGCACTTTTAGCGGATTTTTCGGTTTATAGGCTTTTTCCCCGTATATTCAGGCAGACGGGCAGATACCGTCAATAAATAATGGAGGACAAAGCCTATGAATTTATTTGAAACTGTAAAATCCGCTGTCACCGTGAAGCAGGCCGCCGAATACTACGGCTGTAAGGTCAACCGGGGCGATATGATCTGCTGCCCCTTCCACGATGACCGGCATCCCAGCATGAAGCTGAACAGGGATTATTTCTATTGCTTTGGCTGCGGGGCTACCGGGGATGTGATCGATTTTGTGGCGCGGCTGTTCGGCCTGAGCAGCTACGAGCCGCAAAGAAGCTGGCCTATGACTTTGGCATCGACCCGGACAAGCCCCCGGCAGCGATGGCTTTGAAAAAGCCCTATCCGCTGGCGCGGGCTTTCCGCAACGATGAGATACACTGCCAGCGGGTGCTCTGCGATTATCTGCATCTGCTGGAACGCTGGAAGGTCGAATATGCCCCGCAATCGCCGGAGGATGAACTGGATGACCGCTTTGTGGAAGCCTGTCATATGATCGAGTATGTAAATGATTTGTTGGACGTTCTCATGTTTGCGGAACTGAAGCAGCGTGTGAAAGCGGTGGATATGCTGCTGAAGGACGGCACTATCACCGCGCTGGAGCAGCGGCTCAGACGTCTGGAAAAGGAGGTGCAGCACCGTGGCGAAGAACGAGCAATCGCGTGAGGCCAACCAGCCCATCTGGTTTGACGGCAAGAGTATCAATGAAGCCTGTTTTGTGATGATTTTCTCGGCAGACACAAAATCATCTACACAAACGGGGCTTTTTTCACGCCTGATGGCCGCGTGACCGATGAGCTGCCACTGCGTGGAGAAATTTTTGAGGAACTGAAATGCTGTGCGGTCAGCAATATCCCCCGCAAAATCAGCAATATCGTGGAGCTGATGAAGCTGGCGGCGCTGGTAGAGGATTTCCCGCCGGAGGCTGACCGCATTCATCTGGCAAACGGCACGTTGTTTCTGGATGGCTCCTTTACGGAGGGAAACCGGACATCGTGCGTTGCCGCCTGCCGGTGGCCTATAATCGATGCGCCCACGCCGACCCGCTGGCTGGCTTTCTGGATGGGCTTCTTTACCCGGAG
>ENA-OQDF01000974-OQDF01000974.1-human-gut-metagenome-genome-assembly--contig:-NODE-974-length-11866-cov-5.321833_pt1 | contig 11866 bp, 17 predicted proteins | sample MGYA00242769_ERZ504597 | MGnify/ENA primary metagenome ERZ504597 (study PRJEB26092, sample SAMD00036305) | human gut metagenome | host: Homo sapiens | study: EMG produced TPA metagenomics assembly of...
AACAGCGATACCATCACGCTGGGCTCCGTCACCACCAACTCCGGCACCGCCGCCGCATACGGCGAGGCCGAGGTCGCGGCTTCAAGCTGGCTGTGGATGAGATCAACGCCAAGGGCGGCATCAACGGCAAGAAGGTCAAGCTCGAGTCCATGGACGACAAGGGCGACGCCACCGAAGCCTCCAACGCCTTCAACAAGCTCGCCGGCGACAACAGCGTGCTCGGCGTGGTCGGCCCGACCATCTCCTCCACCACCGCGGCCGTGGCTCCGCTGGCCGACCAGTCCAAGCTGCCGGCCATCGCACCGGCCGCCACCTCCGACTCCATCGAGACCGGTGGCTATATGTTCCGCACCTGCTTCAAGGACTCCTACCAGGGTGAGATCGCTGCCAAGTTCGCAGCCGAGACCCTGAAGGTCAAGAAGGTCGCCGTGCTGTACGGCACCGGCGATCCGTACTCCTCCGGCGTGGGCAAGGCCTTCGCCGCTGCCGCCAAGAAGGCCGGCCTTGACGTCGTGGCCGAAGAGAACTCCTCCAGCGCCGACGACACCGAGTACTCCTCCCAGCTGCAGAAGATCCAGGCCGCTGGCGCCGAGTTCCTGTACGCTCCGTACTACTACTCCGTCGCTGGCCCGTACATCATCCCGCAGGCCCGCTCCGTCGGCTACAAGGGCTATGTGATGGGCCCTGACGGCTACGACGGCCTGAAGATGACCGACGACAAGTCGCTGTACAACAAGGTGCTCTACACCACCCACTACTCTCCGGACGACACCTCCAACGCCAAGGTGCAGGACTTCATCAAGTCCTACAAGAAGGCCAACAAGAACGCCGATCCGAACACCTTCACCGCACTGGGCTACGACTCCGTGTACATGATGAAGCAGGCCATCGAGAAAGCCGGCAAGAACGCCACCCGCGAAGGCGTGCGCAACGCCATCGCCGGCATGAGCTTCGAAGGCGTGACCGGCAACTTCACGCTCGACAAGAAGGGCTCCCCGAAGAAGTCCGTCGTCGTGCTTGAGCTCAAGGACGGCAAGCCGCAGTACAAGACCACCATTCAGCCTGCCAAGTGAGCGTCGCTTGCCTGAAGGCTGAATCTGTGAAGAGGAGGGGACCGGGAAACCGGTTCTCTCCCTTTCGCGTATCAAGACGAAAATAACCATATTCAGCCGCTGGGCTTCTTCAGCGGCCAAGCCGGACGGTTATGTCAAAAGTCCGGCATCATCAACTTTTGAAAGGAGGAATGATGGGCGATCAGATCATCATGTTCATCAGTCAGATCTTCAACGGTCTGAAGATCGGCAGCGTGTACTCGCTCGTGGCACTCGGCTACACCATGGTGTACGGCATCATTCGTTTGATCAACTTCGCACACGGCGATTTCATCATGGTCGGCTCCTACGTGCTGATGCTTACCATTCCGGCGATCGTCGCGTTCGGCCTGCCCGCATGGGTGGCCGTCATCCCCGCAATCCTCATGTGCGTGGCGGTGGGCGTCATCGTGGAGAGGGCCGCATACAAGCCGGTTCGTGAAAAGGGCAACAGCATGACGGCCTCATCACCGCAATCGCAATGAGCCTTCTGTTGGAGAACGGCTCCCAGGCCATCTTCGGCGCCGACTACCAGACCGTGCCCACCATCATCCAGATTCCGACGCTGGCGATCGGCAAGCTGAAGATCGACGGCGCGACCATCATCACCATCGTGCTCGGCGTGATCATCATGGTCGCGCTGCAGCTGTTCGTCACCTACACCAAGCAGGGCAAGGCCATGCGCGCGGTCTCCGAAGACAAGGAGGCCTCGATCCTGATGGGCATCAACGTGAACTCCACCATCACGCTCACGTTCGCCATCGGTTCGGGCCTCGCCGCCGTCGCATCGCTGATGTACTGCGTTTCCTATCCGCAGGTGTCCCCGATGATGGGCGCGATGCTGGGCCTGAAGGCCTTCGTCGCGGCCGTGCTCGGCGGCATCGGCTCCATCCCGGGCGCCATGGTCGGCGGTCTGGTGATCGGCGTGGTCGAAAGCCTGACCAAGGCGTACATCGGCACCATCACCGGCGGCGTGATCACGTCCGCGTTCTCCGACGCCATTGTGTTCGGCATCCTCATCATCGTGCTCCTGGTCAAGCCGTCCGGCCTGATGGGCGAACCGGAAACCGAGAAGGTGTGACCTCATGAAGAAATCAATGCTTTCCACCAAACAGTCCTATCTGATGTGCGCGGTCGGCATCGTCGTGTTGTTCGGCATTCTGATGGGTGTATGCGAATCCGGCATGGCCAGCACCTACATCAAGGGCATCATGATGACAAGCTGCATCGCCATCATCATGACCACCTCTCTGAACCTCACCATCGGCGTGCTCGGCCAGCTGACGCTGGGCTGCTGCGGCTTCGAAGCGATCGGCGCGTACAGCGCGGCCCTGCTGAGCAAGCTGCTCGTCGCCAACGGCGTTGCGATGGATCCGACGCTGCGATTCCTGCTGACGACGCTCGCCGGCGGCGTGGTCGCCTGCATCTTCGGCATCCTGGTCGGCATTCCGGCACTGCGTCTGCATGGCGATTACCTCGCCATCATCACGCTGGGCTTCGGCGAAATCATCCGCGTGATCATCCAGAACCTGAAGGTCGCCGGCGGCATGGGCCTCGACAAGGGCGCGGCCGGCCAGGCGCTGATCGGCATCGACCGACTCGCCAACCTGTACGTCGTGTTCTGGATCACCGTCGTCACCGTCGTGCTGCTGTTCATGTTCGCCCGCTCCCGTTACGGCCGTGCCGTCAAGGCCATCCGCGACGACGAGATCGCGGCAAGCGCGTCCGGCATCAACATCACCTACATGAAGGTGCTCGTGTTCGCTATCTCCGCGTTCTTCGCGGGCATCGCCGGCGGCATCTTCGCCCAGTACATCGGCTCGCTGAACCCCGCGATGGCCGGATGGCTGCAATCGATCAACTACGTGATCATGGTCGTGTTCGGCGGCATGGGCTCGCTGACAGGTTCCATCGTCTCCGCCATCGCGCTGACGATCCTGCCGGAGCTGTTGCGCGCCTTCTCCACCTACCGCATGCTCGTGTACTCGGTGGCGCTGGTGCTCATCATGATCTTCCGCCCGCAGCATCTTCGGCAACTGGGAATTCTCCCTGACCAAGACCATCAACAAGCTGTTCTACCCGATGAAGGTCAAGGCGCACGGCAAGTCGAAGCAGGCTGAATCCACCGCCAAGGCAGTCAAGGACACCGCCAAGACGGACGAAACCGTCGAGACGGCCGCCGACACCAAGGAGGCGCAGGCATGAGCGAGCCCATCCTGAAAGCCGAACATCTCGGCATCACCTTCGGAGGCCTCAAAGCCGTATCCGACTTCAACATGACCATCAACTCCGGCGAGCTCGTCGGCCTGATCGGCCCGAACGGCGCCGGCAAAACCACCGTGTTCAACCTGCTGACCGGCGTGTACCAGCCACGGAAGGCGAGTTCTTCCTGGACGGCGAACGCATGAACGGCAAGAAGACATACCAGGTGGTGCGCGCCGGAATCGCCAGAACCTTCCAGAACATCCGCCTGTTCGGACAGATGACCGTCGAGGAGAACGTGCTGGTCGCATTCAACGAATCGTTCAGCTACCACATGGGCGGCGCGATTTTCCGCACGCCGAAATTCTGGAAGCAGGAACGCGAGATGCACGCCAAAGCCATCGACCTGCTCAAGATCTTCGGACTAGAGGGCCTGGCCGAAACCGAGGCGGCGAACCTGCCGTACGGCGCCCAGCGCAAGCTGGAAATCGCCCGTGCGCTTGCCACCGGCATGAAACTGCTGTTGCTCGACGAGCCGGCGGCAGGCATGAACCGACGGAGACCGAGGACCTGCTCAACTGCATCAACACCATCCGCGACCGCTTCGGCATCGCCATCCTGCTGATCGAGCATGACATGAGCCTGGTGATGAACGTCTGCCAGCGCATCCAGGTGCTCGACTACGGACGCACCATCGCCGCCGGCACGCCGGAGGAGATCGCCAACAACCCGCAGGTCATCTCCGCATACCTGGGTTCCGACGACGATACCGACAGCGACGATGCCAAGCACGAAAGCGAGGAAGCCTGATGCTGGAAGTCAAGAACCTTTCCGTTTCGTACGGTGCCATCGAAGCCGTCAAGGACATCAGCTTCACCGTCAACGCCGGCGAGATCGTGTCCCTGATCGGCGCGAACGGCGCAGGCAAGACCACCACGCTGCACACCATCACCGGTCTGGTACCGGCGAAATCCGGTTCCGTGATGTACAACGGAGTGGATCTGCTGAAAACCCACAACAACAAGATCGTGACCCTCGGTATGGCGCACATTCCGGAAGGGCGCCACGTCTTCACACGCATGAGCGTCGAAGAGAACCTGGAGATGGGCGCGTTCAGCCTGAAGGACCAGTCGGACCTCAAGAAGGACCTCGACATGGTCTACGGCCTGTTCCCCCGTCTGAAGGAACGCCGTAACCAGAAGGCCGGCACGTTGTCCGGCGGCGAGCAGCAGATGCTGGCGATGGGCCGCGCGCTGATGAGCCATCCGAAGACGATCCTCATGGACGAGCCGTCCATGGGCCTGTCCCCGAAGCTCGTCAAGGAGATCTTCTCCATCATCCGCAAGCTGCACGAGCAGGGCATCACGATTCTGCTGGTCGAGCAGAACGCCAAGATGGCGCTGTCGATCGCCGACCGTGCATACGTGCTGGAAACCGGCCGTATCACGATGGAAGGCGACGCCAAGGAACTGCTCAACAACGAGCAGGTGCGCAAGGCGTATCTGGGCGCCTGATTCGTGCCGTATCCGCCTTGTCGGCTTGGACGCATCCAAACCGACAGGGCTTTTTCTATATCCGATGGAATATTCGCCGGTCGTGTTCCCTCCATTCGGGCGCGCCATCGAGCCATGCCTTACAATAGGTAAGTTGACTGGCTGAAAGGGAGGTGTCATGAGCGAGATTTGCACAGTAAACGACGAATCCCTTGCCCGGGCCGTTGAAATCATCCATGATGGCGGATTGGTGGTCATCCCCACTGACACGGTGTACGGCGTCGCCTGCGATCCGCGTAACATCGAGGCGATCCGCAAGGTGTTCGCAGCCAAACAACGACCGAAATACAAGTCGTTGCAGGTGTTGCTGCCGTCAATCGAAAGCATGGAGAAGCTGCATCTGACCTTGCCGGTGCCGCTCAACCGTCTGGCCGCCATGTTCATGCCGGGCGCTTTTTCGCCGATAGCGGAAGCGGAAGACGACTGTTCGCTTGCCACGTTGCGTCATGATCCGACAACCGGCAAAGCCACACAGGCGTGCGCATCCCCAATTCCGCGGTCGCGCTGCGTATTCTGCGAGCCACCGGGCCGTTGGCCGCCACCAGCGCCAACCGTTCCGGCGAGGAAAGCGCACAAACGGTGCAGGAAGCCGCGGACGCGCTGGGAGATGCGGTGGATCTGTATTTGGACGGGGGAGCGACTCCGGGACATGTATCGTCCACGGTGGTTGCAGCCGACCCGCACGAGCGCGACGGCATCGCGATTCTTCGGGAGGGAGTGATTCGCGAGCTGGTCATCCGTAAGGCTTTAACACTGAATGGCGGTGCTTTGGGCGCATGAGAATCTACCTGTTCATTGCCGCGGTCGCAGGTGGCGTCACCTATCTGCTCACGCCGCTGATCCGGCACATCGCCATCGAAATCGGCGCAGTCGGCGAAGTGCGTGCACGCGACGTGCATACCGTGCCGACGCCACGCATGGGTGGACTGGGCATGCTTATCGGCTTCACCGTTGCCATGCTGTTCGCCTCTCGCATCCCTTTCATCGAAGGCCTGTTCGCCCAATCGCATCAGGCATGGGTGATTCTAGCCGGCGCCATCATGATCAGCCTACTGGGCATGGCCGACGATTTGTGGGACCTTGACTGGATGCTCAAACTCGCCGGTCAGCTGCTCATCTCCGTGTTTGTGGCCTGGGGCGGCCTGCAGATCATCTCGTTGCCTCTCGGCTCGCTCGTCACCGCGTCGCCGAGCCTGTCGATGGCCATCACCGCGTTCCTTATCGTCGCGTCCATCAACGCGGTCAACTTCGTGGACGGTCTTGACGGCCTCGCTTCGGGCATCGTCGCGATCGGCGGCATCGCCTTCGCCATCTATTCGTACATCATCGCAAGAAGCTCGCCGTCGTACGCATCCATGGCAACGCTGATCGACATCGCCATGGTCGGCACCTGCGTCGGTTTCATCCTGCATAACTGGCATCCCGCAAAACTGTTCATGGGCGACTCCGGTTCCATGCTGCTTGGCTACCTGATCACCTGCGCGTCGATCGTCATGACCGGCCGTCTCGACCCGGCATCCATCCACGCCAGCATCTACCTGCCGGTGTTCATGCCGATTCTGCTGCCGATGCTCGTGCTGTTCCTGCCGATCCTCGACATGTGTCTTGCGATTGTGCGGCGGTTGAGCAAAGGCCAGTCGCCGATGCATCCCGATCGCATGCACCTGCACCACCGCATGCTGCGCATCGGACACACCCGTGCAGGGCGCGGTGCTGATTCTCTGGGGGTGGCGTCGCTGATCGCATTCGGCTCGATCATGATTCTGTTCTTCAAAGCGCAGTATGTGCTGATTGGCTTCCTCATTGCGGCGGTGCTGCTGACGGTCGCCACGATGTACCCGTATCTGAAACACCGCATTCCCGAAATCCGTGAGGAAAACGCAATCTCCGGAACCGATGCGCAACACGCGTCGGTCGGACGCGCGCGCGGCGACAAAACGCGCGGTGGACGCTGATCGTCCGTCCGGCGCAATCGCAAGAAAAACTGATGAAACGCTTTGCCAAACGATATAAGCAGCTTTTATTACGATTGATAATTTCGGCTTTTCGTGCCGTGTCGCAGTAAGTCAGCCCACGTTCATATAGTGGTCTATGGCTACAATTCCTGATATGAATGCAGATTCCACGTTCGCCCCACTCCCTCCGATTTTCGCCCAGCTTGGCCTCGCCTATGACGATGTGCTGCTGCTGCCGAACGAGACGGATGTCATTCCGTCCGAGGTGGACACCACCACGCATCTCACCCGCAACATCACGATGAAGGTCCCGGCGATCTCCGCCGCGATGGACACCGTCACCGAATCCGACATGGCCATCGCCATGGCTCGCAACGGCGGCATCGGCGTGCTGCACCGCAACCTTTCCATCGACGACCAGGCCGCCCAGGTCGACATCGTCAAGCGTTCCGAATCCGGTATGATCAGCGATCCGCTCACCGTGAGCCCGGACGTGACCCTGGCCGACCTCGACAAGCTGTGCGGCCGTTTCCACATCTCCGGCCTGCCGGTCGTGGACAAGGACAGCAAGCTCGTCGGTATCATCACCAACCGTGACATGCGTTTCATCGCTTCCGAGGATTACGACCGTTTGAAGGTCTCCGAGGTCATGACCCGCGAGAACCTCATCACCGGTCCGTCCGACATCTCCAAGGAAGACGCGCACGACCTGTTGGCCAAGCACAAGGTCGAGAAGCTGCCTCTGGTCGATTCCGAAGGCCACCTGACCGGTCTGATCACCGTCAAGGATTTCGTCAAGACCGAACAGTATCCGGACGCCACCAAGGATGAGCAGGGCCGTCTGCGCGTCGCCGCCGGCATCGGCTTCCTGGGCGACGCCTACAACCGTGCTTCCGCTCTGATGGAAGCCGGCGTGGACGTGCTCGTGGTCGACACCGCCAACGGTGAGGCCCGTCTGGCACTCGACATGATTTCCCGCCTGAAGCACGACTCCGCCTTCGACGGCGTGCAGATCATCGGCGGCAACGTCGGCACCCGCTCCGGTGCTCAGGCCATGATTGAGGCTGGCGCGGACGCCGTCAAGGTCGGTATTGGCCCCGGCTCTATCTGCACCACCCGTATCGTTGCCGGTGTCGGTGTCCCGCAGCTCACCGCCGTGTACGAGGCTGCCCAGGCTGCCGTGCCGCTGGCGTGCCCTGCATCGCGACGGTGGCATCCACTACTCCGGTGACATCGCCAAGGCCCTCGTGGCCGGCGCATCCTCCGTGATGCTCGGCGGCACGCTCGCTGGCTGTGAGGAAGCCCCGGGCGAGAAGGTGCTCCTGCACGGCAAGCAGTACAAGCTGTACCGTGGCATGGGCTCCCTCGGTGCCATGGCCCCGCGCGGCAAGAAGTCCTACTCCAAGGACCGCTACTTCCAGGCCGACGTGACCTCCAGCGACAAGGTCGTGCCGGAAGGCGTGGAAGGCGAAGTGCCGTACCGCGGACCGCTGAACGCCGTGCTCTACCAGATGCTCGGTGGCCTGCACCAGTCCATGTTCTACATCGGCGCCCACAACATCGCCGAGATGCCGGAGCGTGGCAAGTTCATCCGCATCACCGACGCCGGTCTGCGCGAATCGCACCCGCACGATATCGTGATGACCACCGAAGCCCCGAACTACTCCGGCTTCCACAACAACTGATCGGTTGATGCCCGCTAGCTTGCGCTAGTTAGGGTTGATTCCTTGTGAAAAGGGTCTGCTTATGCAGGCCCTTTCGCGTATGTGGCTCGAGATAGCTTGTATGCGCTGGGTATAGTCTGAACTGTTCTTGTAATAACGGGTGACATGACGAAAAGAGGCTTACCATGGTCGACAGCATGATGCAGAAACTTACAGCGCAAAGGATTCGCGCCTGATTTGGATTGACTGCGAAATGACGGGCTTGGATATCTTCGGCGGCGACGAACTCGTCGAGGTGTCCGTAGTGCCCACTGACTTTGACCTGAATGTGCTGGACGAGGGCGTGGATTACGTCATCAAGCCGTCCGAGAAGGCCGTGAACCATATGAACGATTTCGTGCGCCAGATGCACACCCGTTCCGGCCTGATCAACGAGTGGGAGAATGGCCTGAGCCTGGCCGAGGCCGAGCAGAAGGTCACCGAATACGTGCTGCGCTTCACGCCGGAAGGCGTGCGCCCGCTGCTGGCCGGCAACACCATCGGCTCCGATAAGAAGTTCCTCGACCATTACATGCCGAACCTCATGAGCCACCTGCATTACCGCAGCGTGGATGTGAGCACATTCAAGGAGCTCGCCCGCCGCTGGTACCCGGCCGTGTACGAGAACCGCCCGCCAAAGAACGGTGGCCATCGTGCTCTCGCAGACATCATCGAGTCCTTGGACGAGCTGCGCTACTACCGTAAGGCGTTTATGGCTCCCGCCCCCGGCCCGGACGATGCCGCATCCAAGGCCATCGCCGCCGACATCGTAGCCACCAGCATCCTCAATAAGTAGTCCGCCGTACTTGGCTCCCCTCCCTGAGGGGAGTCTAGAGAGGTTGATATGCGCCAAACCGAAGCCCTGGCCATTCTGAACGCCGGCGCGAACGTGTTCCTGACCGGTGCGCCCGGTGCCGGTAAGACCTATGTCTTGAACGAGTTCATCCGCCAGGCTCGGGCCGACGGCGCAGTGTAGCAGTCACCGCGTCCACAGGCATCGCCTCCACGCATATCAACGGCCAAACCATTCATTCGTGGAGCGGCGTCGGCGTGGCCACCGCCCTGAGCGCCAGCCTGCTCAAACTCATCAAATCCCGGCGCAAACGCAAGATTCAGGCCACGGACATCCTCGTCATTGACGAGGTTTCCATGCTGCACGCTTGGCTGTTCGACATGGTCGACCAAGTCTGCCGCGAAGTACGCCGTGATCCACGCCCGTTCGGTGGCATCCAGGTTGTCTTGTCCGGCGACTTCTTCCAGCTGCCGCCGGTTTCGGTGTCCGGGCGCAACCGCGACCTCATCGCCCCCACGCCCGAATTCATCGCCAGTCGCGAACGGTATGCCCGTGCCGGCTTGAACCCCGAAGCTTCATCACCGAATCGCTGGTATGGCCCGAACTCAACCCGGTGATCTGCTATCTGACCGAACAGCACCGTCAGGATACCGGCGAACTGCTGACCGTGCTCACCGACATTCGCGAAGGCGACGTGACCCAGTCCGACCGTGACGTGCTCGTCACTCGTCTGGGCAAACTGCCCGAGCCCGGCCAGGTCGCCGTCCACCTGTTCCCGGTGAACCGGCAGGCCGACAATCTCAACGACATGCGCCTGAACCAGATCATGCTTGATCCACACGAGTTCCACGCCGAGACAGCAGGCCCTGCCAACCTGGTCGACCGACTCAAAAAGAACATGTTGGCCCCCGAGCGATTGATACTCAAGGAAGGCGCGGCTGTCATGGCCCTGCGCAACGACACCGATCGCCAGTACGTCAACGGCTCGCTCGGCACCGTGCGTGGCTTCGCACAGGAGAACAAGGGCGGCTGGCCGATCGTGGAATTCGAGAACGGCAACATCGTCACCATGAAACAGGCCACATGGGAGATGATGGACGGCGACACCGTGCTCGCCTCCGTCTTCCAGGTGCCGTTGCGCTGCGCGTGGGGCATCACCATCCACAAGTCGCAAGGCATGACGCTTGACCGTGCGGTCATGGACCTGAAGCGCACCTTCGCGCCAGGCATGGGATATGTGGCGCTGTCCCGAGTCGAATCGCTGGGCGGCCTCTATTTGGCCGGCGTCAACGAACGCATGTTCCTCGTCTCGCCCGATGCCGTGGTGCTCGACGGCGACCTGCGCGAAGCCTCGGCCGCGGCCTCCGACCAGTTGGCCGATGAAGGTGCAAACGCGTTCAAACCCGCCGAGCCGGACGAATTCGGTGCCAATCCCGACGATGACTTCGCCCAGGACGCGTTGTTCTGATCTTTAGAAGCGCTCCGTAGCAGCTACCATGGAATAAGAGGTGGTAGTTATGGTGCTATCCGAGATATTTCGTGGAAACAATGAGGTTCGCGAGGCCGCCCGAGCCGGTGTGCAAATCGATACGGTCAGTGTGGCTAGTGCGTCAGATGCAGCAAGCGCGGCAGACGGCAGCGGCAAAATCACTGGCGCAATACGTCCGTCAGCGGTGGCCGGTTCGTTTTATCCGGCTGACCGCACCGCGCTCAAACAGCTAATCAACCAGCAGCTCGATTACGGCCGAAAGCTTCTGCAACAGTTGGAGCCCACACTTCCAGCGGGGGTGCCGAGGGCGGTAATAGTGCCGCACGCCGGATACATATATTCCGGCACGGCAGCTGCGCTCGCTTACGCGCTCTTGGAGCGTGGGCGGGGGAGCGTGACTCGCGCGGTAATCGTAGGGCCGACTCACCGCGTGGCCGTGCGAGGCGTCGCCTGTTCCACGGCAGCGGCGTTGAAACGCCGCTGGGCACTGTGCCGGTAGACATTGCAGCCGAGCGTAAGGCTCTGGGCCTGTCTGTCAATGAGCCATTGCGCTCCGGTACACATGCCCGTCCGGGCGCGCCGGCTCCCGCAATGATCGTCAATGCCCCAACCCACGCACAAGAACATGCGGTAGAAGTGCAGATTCCGTTCCTGCAGACCGTGCTCGGCCCAGACCTCACTATCGTGCCGTTGAACGCGGGCGATGCCACGCCACAAGAGGTGGGTGATGTGTTGCGTGCTTTGTGGGGTGGCCCGGAAACCGTCATCGTGATTAGTTCGGATCTCTCGCACTATCATCCGCACGAAGTCGCCCGCGCGTTGGATGACCAGACCATTGCGGACATTGCGGCTTTGCATCTGCCGATTCACCCTCGCCGGGCCTGTGGCGCATACCCGATCAACGGCCTTCTGGATGTGTTAAAAGGCCGCAAGGACATGAGGCTCTTCGAGCTCGGCTGTTCCACTTCCGGCGACGACGGCGTGGTGGCGCTCGCGGCCAACCTCGCCCCGCAATGCGAGACGCGACGAGCGGTAGTGGGATATGTCTCGTTTGCCGCGTGGGAATCCAAGCCGGAAGCA
>ENA-OQDF01000976-OQDF01000976.1-human-gut-metagenome-genome-assembly--contig:-NODE-976-length-11856-cov-2.267030_pt1 | contig 11856 bp, 9 predicted proteins | sample MGYA00242769_ERZ504597 | MGnify/ENA primary metagenome ERZ504597 (study PRJEB26092, sample SAMD00036305) | human gut metagenome | host: Homo sapiens | study: EMG produced TPA metagenomics assembly of...
CGGATGGAATTCTTATTCGATCCGAAGGAATCTATCATTAAGTCCGAAAGAAAAGTCAATTTCTTCCGAACCGATTTTACTGTACTCCAACAGCCTCTTTCACAGCGCCAACCGCAATGGAAAGGCCCTCCATGTTCTTACCGCCGGCCGTAGCGAAATGGGGTTGTCCACCACCACCGCCTTGGATATGCTTAGCGGCCTCTTTTACGATCTTACCGGCATGCAAGCCTCTTTCACCAAATCATCGCTTAACATAAGCATGAGCGTGCATTTGTTATCGTCTATGATACCGGCAACAAAGACAAAGCTATCGGTTGTCTCCGCCTTGATCTGGAAAGCCACGTTCTTCATAGCGTCCGCATTTGCCTTACCAACGAACTGCATAACCTTGATACCATTGCTCTCCGAAGCTTTCGCCACGATCTCCTCTTTCAACGCATAGACTTCTCACGGATATAATCCTCGATCTGTTTCTTCATCTCGGCGTTCTCCTCGATAGACTTTTTCATCGCTTGCGCCAATTCGGCATATGGTTCATCAACGCACGCAACTCACGGATCAGATCTTGCTGGGCATATACGAATTGCTCGGCGCCCTCGGCCGTAACCGCCTCTATACGACGGACTCCTGCGGCGATAGAGCTCTCTCCTATCACGCGCAAAGAACCGATCATACCGGTTGCCGGGATATGCGTACCACCACATAGCTCCACGGAGCTTCCGTATTTCACGACACGTACCTCATCGCCATATTTCTCACCGAACAAAGCCATAGCCCCTAGCGCCTTTGCTTCGGCGATCGGCATATTGCGATGCTCTTCCAACGGGAAGTTCGCACGGATCTTCTCTCCAACCAATATTTCCACCTTACGGATTTCCTCGTCCGTCACTTTTTGGAAATGAGAGAAGTCGAAACGTAAAGAATCAGGCGAAACATACGAACCTTTCTGCTCTACGTGCGTACCTAATACCTCACGCAACGCCTCATGCAAAAGGTGCGTGGCAGAGTGGTTACACTCACACTGGATACGCTTTTTCTCGTTGATCTTCGCAGTAAAAGTAGCTGTCACATCTTTCGGGAGTTTCGCTACCAAATGAACCGGCAAGTTATTCTCACGTTTCGTATCGATCACGTCGATCTTCTCGTCGTCGGCGATCAACCAACCCGTATCACCGACCTGTCCACCCATTTCCGCATAGAACGGGGTTTGATCCAGAACGATCTGGTATAATACTTTATTCTTTTGTTTGATCTGGCGATAACGCAAGATCTCTGCCTCGCATTCGAACAAATCATAACCCACGAACTTACATTCACCCTCTTTCAGCGTGATCCAGTCGCCTGTCTCGATAGCGGCGGCGTTACGGGCACGCTCTTTCTGCTTCTGCATAGCCTTATTGAAGGCTCGATATCGGCTCCATGCCGTTCTCACGAAGAATCAATTCCGTCAAGTCCAACGGGAATCCGTAGGTATCATATAATGTAAAGGCATCTACGCCATTCAAGACTGTCTTGCCCGCAGCCTTCGTCTCCTCCATTTTCTTATCCAGCAAACGGATACCGGTTTCCAAGGTACGAAGGAAAGATTCTTCCTCCTCCTTGATAACCTTCTCAATCAAGGTTTTCTGAGCGATCAATTCCGGATAAGCGTCGCCCATCGTCTCGATCAATACGGGCAAAAGCTTATACATAAACGCTTCCTTGCGATCCAAGAACGTATAACCGTAACGAACGGCACGCCGCAAGATACGACGGATTACATAACCGGCCTTAGCGTTGGAAGGCAACTGTCCGTCCGTGATAGCGAAAGCGATCGTACGGATGTGGTCGGCAATCACACGCATGGCGATGTCTTGCTGTTTATCCGTACCGTAAGTCGTACCCGCCATTCCCGCGATTACCTTGATAATCGGTTGGAATACGTCCGTATCATAATTTGAGGTCTTACCCTGCAATGCCATACACAGACGCTCGAATCCCATACCGGTATCGATCACCTTAGCCGGCAGCGGTTCCAAAGAACCATCGGCCTTACGGTTGAATTGCATAAATACAAGATTCCAGATCTCGATTACCTGCGGATGATCCTTATTTACCATATCGCGCCGCTGACCGCCGCACGCTCCTCGTCCGAACGAAGGTCGATATGGATCTCGGAACAGGGACCGCAAGGACCCGTATCCCCCATTTCCCAGAAGTTATCATGTTTGTTACCGTTCAGAATATGATCTTTCGGTAAATATTGCTCCCAATAACCAGCAGCTTCGTTATCACGATCTAAGCCTTCAGCGGGGCTTCCCTCGAATACGGTGGCATATAAACGCTCCGGATTCAGCTTCAATACCTCTACCAAGTATTCCCAAGCCCAGTTGATCGCCTCTTTCTTAAAATAATCTCCGAACGACCAGTTTCCGAGCATCTCAAACATCGTATGATGATAGGTATCATGTCCTACCTCCTCTAAATCGTTATGCTTACCGCTAACACGAAGACATTTCTGAGAGTCCGCGACACGAGGATACTTACGGGGCACGTTGCCCAAGATAATATCTTTAAACTGATTCATTCCCGCGTTCGTAAACATCAACGTGGGGTCACCCTTCACCACCATTGGAGCGGAAGGCACGATCTGGTGTTCCTTAGAAGCGAAGAATTGCTTGAAGGATTCACGGATTTCTTTTGCTGTCAACATAATCTATTTATATAGTTCTCGTTAATATTCTGAAAAACAATTTGCAAAAGTACTGCAAATTATTATTTTTGCGTGCATTCAGATAACAAAAAATGTAGATGAAACTCTTTAAAAGTCGCAAAACATACTATTTATACAATCCGAACACTCTCAATTATGAGCGTGTATACCCATCTAGCAAAGACCGGCTGTTCACCGTTCTCCGCCATTTAAGCACCGGAATAGCGTTCGGCGTAGCCACTTTTTTCGTCATGATGCATTTGGTGGACTCTCCGATGGAATCTCAGTTACGTAAGGAGAACCGCCTATTGCAAACTCAATACGAGGTGCTTTCCCTTCGCTTAAATAACGCGTTAGACGTATTGGATGATATCCAACAGCGTGACGAGAATCTGTACCGGGCGATCTTCCAAGCCGAGTCCATCCCCGAGTCCGTTCGGAAAGCCGGGTTTGGAGGGACAAACCGTTACGAGCATTTGATGAGCCTGTCCAATCCGGAGCTTGTTGTCTCCACGACCCAAAAGATGGATATGCTACGTAAGCAATTATATATCCAATCCAATTCCTTGGAAGAACTGATCTCCCTAGGAAAGAACCAAGAAGAGAGAAGTAAATGTATCCCGGCGATCCAGCCGATTTCCAATAAGGATCTGCGTCGTACCGCTTCCGGCTATGGCGTACGTATCGACCCGATTTACCGTACACCTCGTTTCATTCCGGAATGGATTTCTCGGCTAAAGTGGGAACGGAGATCTACGCGACAGGTAATGGCGTTGTCACTTTCGCCGCTTGGAAACAGGGATACGGAAATTGTTTGATTATCGATCATGGCTACGGCTATCAGACTTTATACGGTCATATGAGTAAGTTCAAGAAACGTGTCGGACAAAAGGTTACTCGTGGAGAGGTGATTGGCGAGGTTGGAAATACCGGGAAATCTACCGGCCCTCACTTGCATTATGAGGTAATCGTACGAGGGAAGTATGATAACCCATCTAAATACTATTACATGGATCTCTCACCTGAGGAATACGACCGTATGATCCAGATTGCCGAGAATCATGGTCAGGTTATGGATTAAACTTCATTAGCAGTATGAGTCTAAAAAAGAATAAAGATCTCAAGCTCTATTTTTCCATCAGCGAGGTGGCGCAGATGTTCGACGTGAACGAGTCCACCCTTCGCTTTTGGGAGAAGGAGTTCGATATCATCAATCCAAGGAAGACGAGCAAAGGTACCCGTTTTTACAAGCAGGAGGATATCGACGCGGTACGCCTCATCTACCATCTGGTTAAAGAGAGAGGGATGACCTTGGCCGGCGCACGGCAAAAACTGAAGGACAATAAAGAGACGACGATCCGGCAAGAAGAGATCGTAAACCGCCTGAAACAGATCAAAGAAGAGCTGTTAGCTATGAAAGACGCATTCGATGCTTTTGCCCCGAAAGTGTGATTATTCTGTTGATAAAACCAGAACAAAACCGTACCTTCGTCCCCAATTAAATAAAACATAAGCAAATAAAATACAAGACATGGAAATTACAGGAAAAATTATTCAAGTCCTACCGGAAGTAGGCGGTGTCAGCAAAGCCGGAAACGAATGGAAAAAACAAGAGTACGTATTAGAGACACACGATCAATATCCCAAGAAAGTATGCTTCCAGATATTCGGAGCGGATAAGATCGCTCAAGCGGCCATTCAGCCGGGCGAGGAATTGACAGTCTCTTTCGACATTGACAGCCGTGAGTACCAAGGCCGCTGGTTCACCAGTATCAACGCATGGAAAGTAGACCGTCCGATGGCGGCAGCTCCTCAAGCCGCTCCGATGGGAGTAACTCCGGATAATTTCGCTCCGGCTTCCGCTCCTACGGCTCCAGCCTCATCCGCTCCTGATTTCGGACCGGCCAATCCAATCGATGATTTGCCATTCTAAAGACTAATGGATATCGTATTACTAATTGGCGGTTTACTACTAATTTTAGTCGGGGTTAACGCCTTGACAGATGGTGCCGCCTCGGTAGCCAAACGCTTCAATATTTCCAGCTTAGTAATCGGGCTAACTATTGTGGCGTTTGGGACTTCCGCACCGGAATTAACGGTCAGTGTCGTATCCGCCTTGAAAGGAGCTCGGATATCGCTATTGGTAATGTAGTAGGAAGCAATATATTTAACGCCTTGATGATTGTCGGCTGTACGGCCGCTATCGTACCGATCAGCGTCACGAAAGGTACGTTGAGCAAAGAGATCCCTCTTTGCGTGCTTGCCTCAATCGTATTATTTATTTGTGCGAATGACGTTTTGATCAACGGCGCATCGCACAATAGTATCAGTAGTAGCGATGGAATGTTACTATTATGCTTCTTCGCCATTTCCTTGGCTATACATTCGCGATCGCACATAATAGAGAGGAAAATGGAGAGAGCACGATTAAAATAATGCCCATTTGGAAAGCGAGTTTATTCATCATTGGTGGATTGGCTGGTTTGATTTACGGAGGACAATTTTTCGTGGATGGAGCTTCTGGTATCGCCCGTGGACTGGGTGTCAGCGAATCTATTATCGGTTTGACTTTAGTGGCCGGAGGAACCTCTCTTCCTGAGTTAGCGACTTCCGTCGTGGCCGCATTAAAGAAGAACCCGGAGATGGCGATCGGAAATGTTATCGGTTCCAACCTCTTCAATATATTCTTCGTATTAGGTTGTAGCGCGACAATCACGCCGATGAACATACAAGGCATTACCAATCTGGATTTGGGCGTCATGATCGGTTCATGCGTATTGCTTTATATTTTTGGCCTTTTCTTCAAGAAACGGACCATCACTAGGCCGGAGGGAATCCTATTGATCGCTTGTTATATAGCTTATATAACTTATTTGATTGTCGGCTGATAAAGCTTTTATAAAACAAAAGTGTAGCGAAGTGCTACACTTTTGTTTTATAGCAGAAAGGAAGTGCCGGTACAACGTCCGAACAACGTCTGAAGTTTCCGGCAAGCTCCTCCCCTACTTTTCAATACTAAACTTAATTTACTCCCAGCCTGGGGTAGTCTGTTTCAAGACAGGACTTGCATTCAACTGGTTCTGCGGGATCGGGAAATAAGTATATTCCTTATCGGAAGGATCTTTCTCCTTATTCCACCAAGCCTCACCGAACTTACCCCAACGGATCAAGTCCACGCGACGGCGACGCTCGCCCAAGAACTCGCGTCCCCACTCATCCAAGAATTCCGCATCGGTCAGTTTGGCAGGATTAGCTACATAACTGTACTTGCTCCATTCCTCGGTGGGATAGTTTCTAATGCGCACATAATCCAGTAATTCAGCGGCTTTCGCCTTATTTCCTTCTCTGTAATAACATTCAGCCAAGGAGTAGTAGATCTCGGCCAAACGCATCTCCGGCGTGGATTGAGAACGGAATAACCCGTCGTGATCTGGCAAATAAGGGAATTTGTTGAAACGGATACCGGAATTCTCCTCACCGGTCGTAACCTGCGACTTCTTAGCGATCACATCCGCGTCATTGCAAATGAAATAACCACGCTCGGCCACCTCCTTCATGTAAGTGATAAAACGAGCCTTATAAGCCTCATCGCTCTCACCGTCTTTCTTCTTCAACTCTGCTTGCTCGGAGAAACGACCGACTTGGTCTACGAATACCAAAGGAACACCGGCATATTCCTCAGAGCCGTTCACGTACTGATCCGTGAAACCATATTGTTTGGACTTGTCGTACTGCATTTGCATGCCTTGCAAGAAGAAGCCCTCATAACCGCCATTTGCATCGGTGGTATGGAACGGAATCACGCGGTAATCACACTTAGCGTATTTTTCGAACGGATTACCCAACCCGCTGGCGAATTGGTACACGTTTCCTTGGAAATCGCGGGAAGGTTGCAAGTGAATACCGTTGTTACCTCCTCCATCGCTACCTATCGTCTGAGCTGCGGAATAGTGCATTCCGTCTGCCCACATCGTCTGTTGCTCCAACGACCGCGCTCGTGCCAGAACTCAAACAAGTTCTCAGGAGACTGGTAGCCATTGATACCCGAACGGAACGGATCACGGTAATCAGACTGATTGATGCTATAGGATCCATACACGCCATTGATGATATCCTGCGCATACTTCTTACAGTCGGCCATACGATCCTCTCCAACCCAAACCTTCGCGTTCAAGTACAAGCAACTAGCAAACCTGCCGCAGGGCCTTGCGTCCAACGACCGATACGTTTCTCCTTAGGTAAGGAAGGAAGCGCATCCTTCAATTCAGACTCGATAAAATTGAACACATCCTTAGCCGGGCTTTGCGCAACGATCTCCTCCGCACCCTGCTGCTCAGTAGCGATAGGCACCTCGCGGAAGAAATCCAGCAAGAACATGTAGTACCAAGCCCGCAACACACGTAAATCACTGAAATAAGCGGCTTTCTCCTCATCGGTCACACCGATCGAACTGAAATCTAACGTATTGAAGTCGCGCAATACGGTATTCACCTGGCTGATACACTGGTACGACTGTACCCACCCTCCATTGATCTGCGCCTGGATATAATTCCATTTGTGCTCATGCAAACGAATCCACATACCATCGTCATACCCATGGCGACCCTTTTGCGTCCATACGAAATGATCAGCGGTAAGCTCCTGTAATTTCCAGATGTCACCACGCCATGTCACGTTATCACTATGTTCAAAGCATCGCACCACGGCCGCCTCTACCGAAGCCTTATCCGTATAATAGTTGTCTTTCGTCAAGTCCGAATATATCGTCTCGGTCAAGTCCGTGCAAGATGTCATCGCCAACAGCCCCAATGCACCTACCGTACCGCATACTATAGATTTGATTCTTTTCATGTCTATTTCTTTGATTAAGATTAATAAGTAATTTGTACACCAAACGTCAGGCTACGTGCGGTCGGATATACATCCATGCCACCAATGCCCGGCCACAAACCGGTTGTCGTACGGTCGTAGGATCCACGCCCGAATACTTCGTCAGCGTAAATACGTTCTTCAAGGTTCCATACACACGCAAGCTTGAGATCCATTTCGTATTCAACTTCGGTGTCCATCCCACCGTGATGTTATCCAGGCGCAAATAGTTGCCATTCTGCAAGAAGTAGTCGCAAATCACTTTGGGACCCTTAATATGGGCGTTCTCCTCGTAAGCGGAAGAAAGCTTATTGTCACCCGCAACCACTTGCAAACCGTAATACATTTCATATTGGTTCATCACCTTGTATCCAAAACGTCCGCGGAAGAACAAAGAAAGGTCGAAATTCTTATACGTGAAGGTATTGCCCCACGACAACTCCCATTTGGGCACACCCGTACCGTCCAGATACACCTTATCTTTCTCATCACCATCCGAGCCGAGTTTCGTATCTCCGCCGATCTCTCCACCTTTCCAGATCAAGATATTGCCAGCATCATCCACACCTGCGTAGCGGAAGCCATAGAAAGAACCGATAGGCGTGTCATCCTGCAAGCGCTGGGCTGATCCTGGGTTCCCCGGAGATGGGAAACCTTCGCCCTCGATGAAACCTAACTTGATATTTTCATTCGAGAATGATTTCAGTTTTGAGGTCGTATAAGACAACATCACGTTCGTGGAATAAGAGAAATCCTCTGTCCGCACGGCATCCCAATTCGCCTGGAACTCGAAGCCCTTGGAGGTAGTTGTTCCCACGTTGGCCACGATAGACTCGTGCAAATAAGGGGGCAGGGGCACCTTGTAATCACCGATCACGTCTTTACCGTCGCGGATAAAGAAGTCCAAGCTACCAGACAAGCGAGATTCGAACAAGGTATAGTCGATACCCAAGTTGTAAGAGATCTGCTTCTCCCAAGCCAAGTCATAGTTCGGGTTATTGCCCGGTCCATACCCCTGCAACCAGCCGAACTGATCGCTATAGTACTCTCCATATCCGGAGTACTTGGCCAATGAGATATAGCGGTCGAAACCGGAACGCCCGGTCACACCGTAAGAGAAGCGAAGCTTCAAGTCGTCTACCATTCCACTATTCTCGAACACGGGCAGCTTGGACATGCGCCATGCGGCGGAAGCCGCCGGGAAAGTACCCCACTTATGATCCACGCCAAACTTGGAATTACCCTCATGGCGCAATGATCCCGTGAACAAGAAAATGTCGTTCCAGTTATAATTGATACGGCCCAAGAAAGCGATGGTCTTCTCCTGCGTCTTTTGCGATTCCATGCCAAGACGACCGCTTACCTTCTCATAATCGCCACCTTGCAAATAATTAGTCATGAACGCATCTGAGGGAAAGTTACGGTTGTTGGCCATCAATTTCTCGTAATTAAACTCTTGGTAAGAGTAACCGGCCATGATCTTGAAGTCGTGCACCTCGTTGATCTTAAAGTTGTAGTTACCCAACCACTCCAACGTCCAGTCCGTCCAGTTCTCTTGCGTGATCTTCGCCCAGCCATTGTATCCGCCATCGATACACTCGCGGAATGTCTTGAACTTATAGTCTTGCTCTTTCTTGCTATGCCCTTGGCGACCGAGTTTCAGCTCCGTGCTCAAGTTATCCAAGATATTCAACTTGCGTTCAAGTCGATGATCGAGTATTCCTGCAAAGCTCCGCGGTCACGCTCGGTCAAGTTCTTCACCGGATTATAAGAATAACTGTTGCCCTTGAAAGCGTCCATCTCGTCTACGCTATAGGTAGGATTCAACTGGACCGCCTGCTTGAAAGAGCCATAATCCGTATAATCCTCATCGGCCACACGGTACGAGAAGTTTCCGCCTACTTCCAGCAAGCCTTCCAACGTAGTCTGCTTGAAACTACCGCGCAAGCCATATTCCTTACGATTAGAAGCGATATCGAGTCCCCCTTTCTGACGATAGTTGGCAGAAACACGGAAGATCGTGCTCTCGCTACCTCCGGATAAAGAGATATTATGGTTATGTCCGAAGTTATCCTTGTTCAGCACCTCATCGTACCAATCGTACGATACCCATAATCCTTCGCACCGGTCACCTTCTCCAAATACTCATCCGCATCCAAGATATCCGGCCGGCTTGCCACGAAATCATGCTCTACGTATCCATCATACGTGATAGTAGTCTTACCTGCCTTACCCTGTTTAGTGGTCACCAAGATAACACCATTGGCACCGCGAGAACCATAGATGGCAGCGGCAGAACCATCTTTCAATACCGTGATCGACTCGATATCTGCCTGTGCGATGTTACGAAGGTCGCCGCCGGGCATACCGTCAATTACGACTAACGGGCTATTACCCGCTTTCAAGGAAGAAGCACCGCGCACTTGGATACTAGAGCTGGAGTTCGGGTCGGCAGCGGCCGCACTGTTTACCGATACACCGGCCACCTTACCATCGATCATCTGCATCGCATCATTCACGGCACCCGCCAAGAAATCCTTGCTTTTCACACTGGTCACAGCAGTAGTCAAGTCCTTTTTCACGGACGAGCCATAACCGACAACCACAACCTCATCCAAAGTTTCGGAATCTTCCTCTAGCGTTATATTGAAAGAAGACTTACTTCCTACCGGAATCTCTTGCGTCTTGAAACCAATATAAGAGATTTGCAGGATAGCAGCACTAGGTACATTCTCGATTCTTGAAAGCACCATCAAAGTCGGTAATGCTACCCACGTTCGCCCCTTCACAACTACGTTAGCGCCAATAATCGGCTCACCAGACTTGTCGGCGACTACTCCGGAAACACTTTTACTCTGCTGAGCGACATTCACTACCGGCAACACATTAGTCTCGTTTGCTCCCATAGCCGCCAAATCTGTCGTAGAGAACGCGGACACCAGCAAACTAAGTGCAGAAAATCTCGCTATATTCCTTAAAGAAAATAGTTTAGATATTTTATTCATATTGATAATAATAGTTTGTTGAATTAATTATTCACGAAATAAGGTTACACATTTCACAGGTATTAATCACATTCTTGTCTGATTCTTCATAGGCATACATTTAAATTAACATTAATCTCATTGATAAAAACACTATACATTAATAAATATGTATTAGGAAGGCAAGTTCCCGTGGAACTATAGAAGTTGAAAGTAATAGGAGTAAGTAAAATCCTTTATAAGAAACGTAATGCGGCTTAATAACGCTCTACTCCTGTATGAATTCTTACTTGGTAGCGTATAGATTCTTGTTCGCATGCCGTATAATTCCATAAACCACGGCGTGGTCTGTACAGATCACATCATGGAATATACAGATCGCGACTTGGTTTGTACATCCCACGGCGATCATTAAGGAATAGATCAAGTGACAAGTAGGTTTGTATATAGCGAAAAAAATGTTTATTACTGGATGATATGAACAATTATACCTAAAGCTATTGGGTAACCTATATCAAGCAAGAGAGGCTCGACCTAAACAGGATGGAGGAATAGTCGGAGTAAATAATTTGATGTATTTGTCCTAAGTCATGTATAATGTTTAAAAAAATAATATTACATTTGTATCGTAATCGGTTGGCATATGAGTGTGTGTGCGTAAACGATAAACTACTATAGTTCCACGGGAACTATAGTAAACAATGCTCCCTACTTATCCTACACTTAATCCGCTACACGTCCGACAGATTTAATATTCTGTATCTTCGACAAAGTCACGCACATTTTCTGGATATCTTCTACGTCATGAACTTCATCTTTATCTTACCTTCGAACACGCCGTCTTTCGCCTCGATCAGCAAGCGCATGATGTTCACGTTGAAATCCTCGGAAATCGTTTTCGTGATCGTATTCAATACGCCTATCGAGTCTATACCTTTCACCTCTAGCGTGGCCTCAAAAGAAGCGTTCATATGGCTGCTCCAAACCGTATTCAAGATACGTTCGCCAAAGCTACTTTTCAAGCGCATGGCGATCGGGCAGGAACGTTTATGAACTACTACATTTCCATCATCATTGATAAAACCTAAAGAGTCATCTCCCGGAATCGGCTTACAACATTCGGCAATTACATAATTACGCTCAAAAGCCTCCTCTTTCAATAAATAAGGCTTTTTCTTATCATATTTAGGCTTCTCTTTCTTGGCTTCCTCCTCTTCGGGTTGTTTCACCTTCTTGGAAGCGACACCCAACGCCTGTTTCACATACTTAAACAAGACATTATCCGTCTTCTCCTTCAACAGCTTCTTTAAA
>ENA-OQDF01000977-OQDF01000977.1-human-gut-metagenome-genome-assembly--contig:-NODE-977-length-11853-cov-1.823128_pt1 | contig 11853 bp, 15 predicted proteins | sample MGYA00242769_ERZ504597 | MGnify/ENA primary metagenome ERZ504597 (study PRJEB26092, sample SAMD00036305) | human gut metagenome | host: Homo sapiens | study: EMG produced TPA metagenomics assembly of...
CATGCGCAAAGTCTTGATCAGGCAAAAAAATTATATAACGATGGGAAATACGCAGAAGCCAAACCTGTGTTCGAGAAACTAGTGAAACAAGCGCCAAGCAATGCCTCTTATAATCAATGGTATGGTGTTTGCTGTTTCGAGACCGGAGATTTAGCAGGAGCGGAGAAACATCTTAAGGTCGCCGTAAAGCGTAGGGTACAAGACGCTTATCGATACCTTGGAGAAGTATACTACCAGACCTATCGTTTTAACGAAGCCGAGGAGATGTTCGACGAATACATCACCCTCCTAACAAAAAAGAAACAAGATGTGGAGCCTTACCAGATCCGTATGGACTTGGCGAACAAAGCAAGCCGTATGCTTGATAAGGTAGAGAATGTCCAGATTATCGATAGCTTGGTCGTTGATAAAGATGATTTCTTATCAGCCTATACCTTAAGCGAGGAAAGCGGTACGTTGACCACTTACCAAGATTTCTTCCAGACAAACGATCCGGGCAACTCATCGGTATACATGAACCAGAAGGGGGATAAGATTTATTACGCCCACTCGACAGACGGTAACCACAATTGTCTTTTTACCCAATCCAAACTCATGGATCAATGGGGAGACGAGAAACAGTTACCAATGAATATCAATAGTGACGCCGACGATGGGTATCCATTCGTGCTATCCGATGGCGTAACGATTTATTACGCATCCAAAGGGAACGGCTCTCTGGGCGGATATGATTTATTCGTCACTCGTTACAACATCAATTCCGATACTTATCTTACACCGGAGCAATTGGGCATGCCTATAACTCCCCGTTTAACGATTACATGATGGTGATCGACGAAGCCAAGCAATTGATGGTTCGTTTCCGATCGCTATCAACCGGAAGGAAAGTCTGCGTATACCTATTCATCCCGAATGACAACCGCGAGCGAGTAGATAGCGAGGATATCGAACTAAACGTGCCCGGGCTCTATTGCCTCGATCAAGGATTCATGGAAACCCGGATCGAATTACGAAGAGCTTATTCATTTGGCCCATACCGAGATTCCTTACGGACGTATAGAGATAAAGAAAGATTTCACGTTCCCGATCCACAATGATATCGTTTATTACACCTTGGACGATATCCAAAGTCCGGAAGCGAAGAACTACTACGAGAAAGTAGTTTCCATCCATAAACAGATCAAGGAGCTAAATGAGAAACTAGAGAGTTTACGAGCCAGCTACATCAAAGGGAATAAGGCGAAGCGAGAACAACTGAAGCTACGATTCTTGATGCGGAAGAAAAGTTAAACAACCTGCTCGCTCAACCGGACGAATGGGAGAAAAAGGCACGTAACGCAGAGATCGTATACCTAAGAAACAACCATAAATAAGAAGAACTATGCTACTGGACATAGCCATCATCGTCTTCCTCATGGTAGCGGCCATCCTACTGATACTGGCGGAGATATTCCTTCTTCCGGGAATAACACTTGCGGTATAGGCGGGGCTATTTTCGCTATCGGCGGAGTCGTTTTCGCTTATACGGTAGGTATATGGGTAGGGCATCTGACTTTATCCTTATCAATCATTACATTCGGAATAATCTTCGCTTGGTTATTGCGTTCCCGGTCTTTTAACAAGATCGCTTTAAAGACAGATATCGATTCCAAGCTGACATCCAGCAGGGATCTCGGAATAGAACCCGGAGACGAGGGGATCACGCTCTCACGCTTAGCCCCTATCGGCAAGGCCCGGATTAAAGGTATTAACGTGGAAGCGAAATCTCAAGACGAATTAATCGATGAGAACACGCCGATCGTAGTGATCAGGGTAGACAGTTACAACGTAATTGTCCGTCCTAAAGAAGAAACAAATATTCACGCTTAATTTTTATATATGGAAATAACCTTTTTGCCACTTATCCTATTGGGGGCCGCAGTACTTCTGCTGGCAATCTTTTTCTATTATGTGCCGTTCCTGTTATGGATCTCGGCCAAAGTATCAGGAGTCAATATCTCCTTGATCCAGTTATTCTTGATGCGTATCCGAAAAGTTCCTCCCTACATCATCACTCGTGCGATGATCGAAGCGCATAAGGCAGGAATAAAGACGCTTACACGCGACGAGCTGGAAGCGCACTATTTAGCGGGTGACATGTCGAGAAAGTAGTGCATGCGCTGGTTTCCGCGTCGAAAGCGAATATCGACCTTCCTTTCCAGATGGCTACCGCTATCGACTTGGCCGGACGTGACGTATTCGAGGCTGTACAAATGTCGGTAAATCCGAAAGTGATCGATACCCCTCCGGTAACAGCGGTTGCGAAAGACGGAATCCAGTTAATCGCCAAGGCACGTGTCACCGTTCGTGCGAATATCAAGCAATTAGTGGGTGGTGCAGGAGAAGAGACGATCTTAGCCCGTGTAGGTGAAGGTATCGTATCTTCCATTGGTTCATCCGAAAGCCATAAGACTGTATTGGAAAATCCGGATTCCATCTCGAAATTAGTGCTTCGCAAAGGGCTTGACGCCGGAACAGCTTTCGAAATCCTTTCCATCGATATCGCCGATATCGATATAGGTAAGAACATCGGCGCTTTCTTGCAAATGGACCAAGCTCAAGCGGATAAGAATATCGCTCAGGCGAAAGCCGAGGAACGTCGTGCGATGCTGTCGCCCTCGAGCAAGAGATGAAGGCGAAAGCTCAAGAAGCCCGTGCCAAGGTGATCGAGGCAGAAGCGGAAGTTCCCAAGGCAATGGCAGACGCTTTCCGCACAGGAAACCTAGGCGTAATGGACTATTACAAGATGAAGAACATCGAGGCGGACACTTCTATGCGTGAAGCGATAGCTAAACCGACCGGTGCTCCATCAAAACCATTAAAGGACTAAAATAGTTATATAAATAGAACTATCTCCAAGGGCAGGTTCATACCTTGCCCTTTCATGATTATAATATAAACTTAATTATCTGATTGAATATGAGAACAATCCCCGCTTCAGAATTAGTGATCCATTCAGATGGCAGTGTTTTCCATCTGCATTTAAAACCGGAGCAACTTGCGGATCGTGTGGTACTTGTTGGTGATCCCGCACGGGTTACAACCGTCGCTTCCTATTTTGATTCTCAGGAATGTGAGGTTTCCAGCCGGGAGTTTCATACCATCACGGGCCAGTACAAGGGAAAACGTATCACGGTTGTATCCCATGGCATCGGCACAGATAATATCGATATCGTATTAAATGAGCTAGACGCTCTCGCTAATATAGACTTCTCAACCCGTACGATCAAGCCGGAATTCAAGCAACTTTCCCTGGTTCGTATCGGGACTTCCGGAGGGTTACAGCCATTTGTCCCGATCGGGACTTATGTGGCAGCGGAGAAATCGATCGGATTCGACGGGGTCATTTATTTCTACGCAAATAGTAATACCGTTCGTGACGCAGACTTGGAGTCTGAATTAATAAAACAGCTTGATTGGCGGCTTAGCGGCATATGCCTTATGTCGTATCGGCAGATCCATCGTTGATCGAGCAAATCACCCGTAATGATATTATCCGGGGAACGACTATCGCGGCCAATGGCTTCTATGGGCCGCAAGGACGTGAGCTCCGATTGCCCTTGACCGATCCGGTATTGAACCGGAAAATAGAGGCTTTCGATTACAACGGGCGAAAGATTACGAACTTCGAGATGGAGAGCTCCTCTTTAGCTGGTCTGGCCGCTCTCATGGGACACCGGGCAATGACCGTATGTTGTATTATCGCCGGACGTGTGGATAATCATATGAATACGGATTATAAAGGTTCTTTGGAAAAACTGATTGAAACTGTATTAGACCGTATATAATAATATCAAGACCATGAAGTGGGATCATTCACTAATCGATACGTTGGAATGGGGGAATCAGATCTCCCATAAGGAAGATAAAATAAAGATAGCGGACCTTATTGCATCTAAAGTCGAAAACGGACAAGTCATAGGTGTTGGCTCCGGTTCTACCTCCTATCTAGCGTTGATTCGCATAGCGGAACGTATCCGGACGGAACGTCTTTCCATCTTGGCGATCCCCACTTCTTTAGAAATCCGGATGACTTGCGCCCAGCTAGGCATTCCGGTTACCAGCCTGTTTTCCCACAAGCCGGACTGGACCTTCGATGGGGCTGATGAAGTAGATTCCCACTTTAACTTGATCAAAGGGCGTGGAGGCGCCATGTTTAAGGAAAAGCTGTTAATCAGTTCCAGTCCGCAGACCTATATACTGGTCGATCCTTCCAAGAAAGTGGAGAGGCTGGGAGCTAAATTCCCGATCCCGATAGAGATTTTCCCGGAAGCTCTCACCTATGTAGAGGACAAACTCCAGCGTTTGAATCCCCGTGAGATAAAACTTCGTATGGGGCAAGGTAAGGATGGACCGATCATTACCGAGAATGGCAATATGATCCTTGACGTATGGATGGACTACATCCCTGAAAATACAGAATCCACCCTCAAGTCGATTACAGGCGTACTCGAGAGTGGGACTCTTTATCAACTATAAGGTAGAAGTACTGGGACTTACTTCATGAATCCTTGTTGTTTCAATACCTTCAAAAGCACCTCGGAGAAATATTCACTATTCTTCTTCGTATAGCGTACGTCCGTAAAGACCTGCGCCAGTGTTTCCTTATTATTCTCCCTCACAAACTGTTTATTCACCTCTAATGCCTCTTTCTCGCCATACAAGGCATCGATGGAAGCTGGAGTAAAGTCCGTATAAGTCTCGTTTTGTACCACAGCTGCCAATGGTAAACGTTCTACTTGAGCGGGTATAGGCTCTGCCGGATAACCCACCGTAACCGTAACGATCGGGACAACCAGACGGGGAAGAGAAAGCGCCTCAATGATCTGGTCCGCATTATAAGCCGTCGTACCCAGATAGCAAATGCCTAAGCCTTTTTCCTCAGCGGCATTACAGAAACTCTGGGCGAACAACATCGCATCTATCGTCGAAGCGATAAACGTTTGTAAATTATCGAATCCGGCCTCCGCTTTCCTGCACTCCGCCCATTTCACGAAACGGTTCGCATCCGCACAAAAGTAAGTACCACCGGCGCTCCCGTAATCATCGGCTGGTTAAAATGAGCCGGAGCCAGTTTCTCCTTGTTCGCAGGGTCGCGGGTAACCACGACACTATACAATTGCATATTTCCTGTATTCGAGGCACGAGTAGCCACTTCCAATAATTCATTCAGCAAAGACTCCGGGATATCCTGATCCGTATATTTACGGATACTTCTTCTATTCTTCATGCATTCTAACATAGCAATCCTATTTTTAAATTCTCAATAACTAAATCCTAATATCCATGCCGGCATACGGTTAAACACGCTTTTCGGTAACCCGTAGATAGCCGCATAAGCGTCGGGTACGAAGCGGAGACGATCATATCCCTTAAGGGATCACCTACGGCGAAGATATATTTACCGCCAATCAAGAAATCCCCGTTCGCCATGAATTCCACGTTCGCCACGGAACGCATCTGGCTTAAGAAATAGGTTTCACACATCAATTGCCGATTCTCCTTATCTCCGAAAAAAGAGATCAGCAAGTTGGTATCCCCCATAAAGACTTTCTGCTTGGCCGGAGTGTTCCCAGTTGGTCTGCCGAGTAATAAATAAGCCTCATATCATGGAAGAAACGCAACAGGCTATCGCTTTGCTGACGAAGCATATTTATCTTACGGGTTACATCAATCGATTTCGGACGTAAAGGAGCCGACTCAGCACCATCATAAAATATTTTTGAGCTCGTTCCAGATTACTCATCGAAATAGAAACCACCGAAGCAAATCCCGGCAAATCTCTTTTCTCACTAATTCTTGCAGACGGAAATAATACATATCCGGGTCTTGCCAATAAAAAGGATAACATCCATGTTCCAGATAGTTCCGGTAAATCGGCACAATATTCATCTCCGCATTGATCTCCTTTACCAAATCATGATGGTTCGCTAAGATATCTTCCAACGGAATGGGATCTTTATCCAGAATGCTTTCGTAAGAAAGGAATTCACGGAACGACATCGGATGCATGGTATAAAAAGCAGCCTCATGCCTTAACCCGTTCCGCACCACTGTCTGCGAGTACAAAGAAGTGGTAGCGAAAACAATCTTTAAGGCGGGGTTGGCATCCAATAAAGTTGAGACCTCTTCCATCCAGCTCGAATAGAAATGGATCTCATCCAAAAACAAATAATGCCCCCCGGCTTGCAGGAACTCCTTAACCGCATCGGTCAATGAATGTGTCTCAAACCAGAAATCATCCAGATTCACATACAGGGCTTCCCGTGAATCTTCAAATTTCAACTTAATATGCTGTAACAACAAGGTAGTCTTACCAACCCCTCGAGAGCCGAAGATGCCGATTAACCGATCCTCCCACTCTATCCGTGCATGCAAATAACGCAGGAATGTACAATTTATTCCTTTCAACAATAGCTGATGATTCCGCTGAAGCAAGTCCATATACAAATCTGTTTTACGCGAATATAAAAAATGTTCCGTGTTTTTCGTACCTTTGTCAACACTAAACCAATAAAAAGATGAATACATCCAAAGTCTACTTTACTAATTTACGCACGACCCCCAGCAGCAACCTGCTGGATAAGATGGAACGTCTGGTAAAACGTGCCGGTATCGCCAATATCGACTTCAAAAATCAATTTGTAGCCATTAAGATCCACTTTGGCGAACCGGGGAATTTGGCATACATTCGTCCTAATTACGCCGCTCGCTTGGTAAGCCTGTTACGTGAATTAGGTGCGAAACCGTTCCTTACCGATTGTAACACCTTATACTCGGGCCGCCGCTCCAACGCTGTCGATCATCTTCAAAGCGCCATGGAAAATGGGTTCAATCCCATGTCCGCCGGTTGCAACGTTATCATCGCCGATGGCGTGAAAGGTACGGACTACCGGGAAATCGAGATTGACGGGCAATATTGCAAGGCCCCGAAAATAGGTGCCGCTATCGCCGATGCCGATATCATCATTTCCATGAACCATTTCAAAGGTCACGAGCAAGCCGGTTTCGGCGGTGCGCTGAAAAACCTCGGGATGGGATGCGCCAGCGTAGGCGGTAAACTGGAATTACATTGCGCCTCACAACCCCGTATCGATACGGAGGCTTGTAAAGGTGTAACATCTGTGTAAAGCACTGTGCTCACGATGCCATCCATTTGAATAACAACCGAAAGGCCGAAATTGATTACGAGCGTTGTGTAGGTTGCGGGCAATGTGTGGCTCTTTGCCAATACGACGGTGCCGTAATGGCGAAGGTGATACTTCCGAGCGATTGAATTACAAGATCGACGAGTACACCAAAGCCGTATTATCAGACAAGCCCCATTTCCATGTTAGTTTTATCATGAACGTATCTCCGGAGTGCGATTGCTGGAATCATAACGATGCCGCCATCATCCTGATTTGGGGATCGCCGCATCTTTCGATCCGGTGGCCTTGGATAAGGCTTGCGCCGATATGGTTATCAACGCTCCTATCATCGGAGGTAATAAATTAGCCGAGGCTCATCCTCACGAACACCTTGAGGGAGAGGATAAATTCCATTTGATTCATCCGGATACGAACTGGCAAGCCGGCCTACGTTATGCGGAAGAAATCGGACTGGGTTCTCAAGCGTATGAATTAATAACGGTTTAATAGACGGAATGAGTACAATTTGCGCTATATCTACAGCTCCGGGAGTAGGAGGAATCGCAGTGATTCGTGTCTCCGGACCGGATACTTTCAAGATTTGTGATCGGATATTCCGGCCGAAGAAGGCAGGTAAAAGTTTATCTAACCCAAAGGCTTATACCTTAACGTATGGTTCCATCGTCGGTAACAATGACGAACATAGATGAGGTGATCGCCGCTGTTTTCCGTGCCCCCCATTCTTTCACGGGGAAGATACGGTGGAAATCACCTGCCACGGCTCGACGTATATCCAACAACAAATCCTGCAATCCCTTATCTCCAGCGGATGCCGTATAGCGCAACCGGGTGAATATACGCAACGTGCTTTCATGAATGGCAAGATGGACCTTAGCCAAGCGGAGGCCGTTGCGGATTTAATCGCCTCCACTTCGGCCGGCCAACATCGTTTGGCTCTAAGCCAGATGCGAGGTGGTTTCAGTAGGGAACTCGCCGAACTTCGGAACCAACTGCTCCATTTCACCTCTCTCATGGAGCTGGAACTGGATTTCAGTGACCATGAGGAATTGGAGTTCGCTGATCGTAGCGAGCTTCGCACGCTTGCGGATCATATCGAACAGGTCATCTCCAAACTCGCCCAATCTTTCAGCGTAGGTAACGCGATCAAAAACGGTATTCCCGTCGCCATCATCGGTGAGACGAACGCCGGCAAATCTACTTTACTAAACGCCTTGTTGAACGAGGATAAAGCGATCGTCAGCGACATCCACGGAACGACCCGTGACGTTATCGAGGATACGATCAATATCAACGGCCAACTCTTCCGTTTCATCGACACCGCCGGTATCCGTGAAACAAGCGATGCGATCGAAGCTCTCGGTATTGAACGTAGTTTCAAGGCTCTAGACCAAGCGCAAATCGTCATCCTCATGTACGACTTAACCCGTGACCTCAAGGATTTCGAGGCTTTCTATCAAGAAATAGCTCCGAGATTAACAAATAAGTCTGTTATCTTAGCGATGAACAAATGCGATGTATTACCCACATCCTCTCTCCCAACCTTCTCTTTCCCCACCGAGGCTGGCATCAAATCGCTATTTCCGCCAAGAGCAAGCTGCATATCGCAGAGCTACAACAACTCCTCACGGAAGTCTCTTCCATTCCCACCCTCCACCAAAGCGACATCATCGTAACGAATGTCCGCCACTTCGAGGCACTTACGCATGCGCTGGAAGCTATACATAGGGTACAAGAAGGTTTGAACTCCAGCCTTTCCGGGGATTTCATCTCGCAAGATTTACGAGAGTGTATATTCCATTTATCGGATATCGTAGGAGAGGTTACGACAGATCAGGTACTGGGGAATATATTTCGGCATTTTTGCATCGGTAAGTAAATTATTGATTACCAAATAGTTAAATTGATTATAATCGATTAATATGGCGCTCTTTACGGGTGCCTTTTTTGTTGCTCAAGTATCGTTGATAATCGTTGCTAAGCCTTTTTACGCCATTTTTTGTACCTCCTGTGTACCTCACCACGAAAATCCGAGGATTATCGTTGGCAAGGTCGTGGAGAATGTTGACTATGGTTGACAATAGTTTACGATGGTTGACAAAAAACAGGAGAAATGAAGGAGAATTAACCCCTAAATATTAAGTAAAAATGGCAACTAGTAACTTTAGAATTAAAAAGATTTGTGAATGGTGCGGTAAAGAATTCGAGGCTCAGAAAGTTTCTACGAGGTTCTGTTCACACAGGTGTGCAAATTTTGCCTATAAACGGGCTATACGCACAAAACGAGTGCAGACAACAGAGTCACAAACTCAAGTTCAGAAAGCTGAACGCATCATTGAAGACATTAAGGAGAAGGAATATCTTTCCTTTTCAGAAACAGGACGTCTGTTAGGTCTATCTCGCCAAGCTATCTATACCATGGTAAAGGCTGGTCACCTTAAAGCGTCTAAAATTAGCAGTAGGCTTTCATTTATCAGGAGGCTGATATTGATGCTATGCTTCAAAATAAGCCTTATCAATATCGAATGCCCAAAGATACAATCCCCATCACAGACTTCTATACCACCAATGAGATTAAAGAGAAATTCGGTGTCAAAGATTCCTGGATATTTCATATAGCTAAAGAGCATAATATACCCCGGACATTTAACCGTGGGAAAACCTATTGGAGCAAAAAGCATATTGATGACTACTTTGCAAAAAAAGCTCCTGATCCTGAAATCAAGGAATGGTACAGCACGCAAGACATGCAAGAGAAGTTCGGCATGACGCTGACGGCCATCTATTCTTTTGTATCAAAGAATGCCATTCCCAAAAAGAAGTCGGCATTATGGTGTATTACTCCAAAAAGCATGTGGACATTGCCAAAGGTCTCATAGCTCCAGAAGAGCCCAAATACTACACCATTGCCGAAGCGATGGAGCGATTTAATCTGACACGAGACCAACTCTACCATTATGTGAAATACCATAATATTCCCCGTATTAAGGTCGGTAAATATACCAAGATCCTGCGGGCAGAGCTGGACAAGTTCTTTGAGCCTCCAAAGATAGAATGAGGCAAAAGTTATTTTCCGGTGATAAATACCACCATTAGAACACCTATTTTATTTGCAACAAAAACAAGTATTCATCAAAAACAATATAGCTATGACACTTACATGTACCAACGTAACTTTGAGACAAAAGCCATTGCGTAACGACCGCATATCTCTTTATCTGGATTATTATCCGGCCATCCGCAATCCTTACACGATGAAGATGAGTCGCCGGGAATTCCTCGGCATCTACATCTATGCCAAGCCCAAGAACGAGCAGCAAAGAATGTTCAATCAGGATATGCTGAACAAGGCAGAGGCAATCCGCTGTATCCGTGTCCAGTCGCTTATCAATGAAGAATTCGGGTTCTTGGACAAGAACAAGCAAAAGGTAGATTTCCTCGCCTACTTCCGGACAAAGGCACGGGAAAAGTATGAGAAATGGGATTGTGTTTACAATCACTTCGAGAAATTTGTCGGTGGCAAATGCACCTTTGGCGATGTCACCGTGGAACTGTGTGAGAAGTTCAGGGATTACCTGCTCAAATGCAAACAAATCAATCATCCCAATGCTTACATCTCACGCAATTCGGCAGCCGGCTATTATTCTACTTTCCGAGCTCTGTTGAAAATAGCTTATAAAGAGAAGATGCTACGTGAGAACTTGAACGACTTTTTGGAAAAGATTGAATGGAAAGAGGTCAAGAAAGAGTATCTGACACTTGATGAAGTCAAGAAACTGGCCGCTACACCCTGCAAAATTCAGTTTTGAAACAGGCCTCCCTGTTTGCCTGCATGACCCGGTCTCCGTATCAGTGATATTCTGAAACTGGACTGGCGTGACTTTGAAGTCGGTCCGGATCAAGGCTATTACATTCGTATCTGTACCGAGAAGACAGAAACCGAGGCCACCCTTCCCATCAGTCAGGAGGCACTGGAGTTGTGTGGCGAATGGGGCACCGGAAAAGTCTTCAAAGGCTTAACCCGCTCCATGACCCATCACCCCTTGAAACAATGGATTGCCGAAGCCGGAATCAGAAAACACATAACCTTCCACTGCTTCAGGCACTCGTATGCGGTCATCCAAATCTCTTTAGGCACAGACATTTACACAGTATCGAAGATGCTGACGCACAAGAATGTCACCACCACACAGATATATGCTGATTTGGTTAATTCTAAGAAACGCGAGACGGCGAATAAGATTTCGTTGAAATAAAGAATTTACAGAACGAACTATCTGCAACCAATACCTTAATAATGCAGATAGTTTGTTCTTATTAATTATGCATCAAGTGTAAGAGTTATTTTTCCATCTGTTGCCTCTTTTTGAAGAGTTTGTATATATCTTAACCATGCATCATAATGAGATTTGTCTATCGCAGATAATTGCGTATCAGCCATATCAGCCTCATTCATAAATGTTTTATAAACTACATACATCGCTTGTGGCTTATCTTTTTCACAATCTCCATCTTTACTTTGCATAACCTGTAAGTCTAGCAATGCAAAGCAGAAGCCATCTCTAACTCGAAAACCATATTTTGCACCAGCTCCGTATTGATCTAAATGTCTATTAATCTCATTATTCATTTCAATAGGCATTACCTCTTTGTTTCTTGACAAATA
>ENA-OQDF01000978-OQDF01000978.1-human-gut-metagenome-genome-assembly--contig:-NODE-978-length-11849-cov-2.103822_pt1 | contig 11849 bp, 16 predicted proteins | sample MGYA00242769_ERZ504597 | MGnify/ENA primary metagenome ERZ504597 (study PRJEB26092, sample SAMD00036305) | human gut metagenome | host: Homo sapiens | study: EMG produced TPA metagenomics assembly of...
CTCGGTTTGCATGGGCGACCGTAGCGCCAAAGCCGCGGCTCCGTTCGTAGAGGTTCCGGCACCTCGTTGGATCTGGATCGATTCTACCGAGGAGGCTATATCGGCCATATTAGCCAGAATACGGTATGAGACTCGGAGTCATTAACCGGTACGCCATTGATCGTGATATTGATACGGTTCGCGTCTGTCCCCCGGATACGAAAACCGGAGTAACCTATACCTGTTCCGGCATCCGAGGTCATGATAACAGACGGGGATTGGGAGATAAGGAATGGGATACCTTGCCCGTTGTTCCGGCTGCTTAGCTCTTGTTTGGAGATGTCGCTATAAGCTACCGGGGTTTCTTTCCCGACTTTGGTAGCGGTAATAACTACTTCATCCAAAGATACGTCTTTTGAGATTTTCAAGGAGTCGACCGGACTGGGCATTTGTGCCTTGACGGTTGTAGCCAGTAAGGAGCCGGCCAAGATAACCAATACATTTTTCATCTTTTCATCTTTTTGCTTTAAAACTAAATAGATGAATAGAAAGGATCGGAGAAGCATGAATCCCTACGACAGCATTACCTGTACAGGTTCTATGGGTATGATCTCAGCCCGCTCCTTTCGTGAAGGATTTTGCGAGCACCCCTTCGTATTCGGCAGCAAAGATAGGCATAAAAGTGTTAATAAATATTACTGTCAATAGTAAATCGGATTTCTATAGATATTAATTCTGATTACTATGGATAGTAATCCGGTTTGTGTCGTATTAATTTTTCTGTAAAAAGATGAGGATATTTTGAGAACTCATTGATTTTTTGTATATTTGCGGGCGATTAAGTGAAGTTGAGGAGGGGGCGGGTAGTCCCCTTCTTTTGTTCTTAACAGATATGTGTATGATAGAAAAGAAAGTGGTAAGCCAATTAATAGAGGAAAAACTAGCCTCTTCAAGCAATTATTTAGTAGACGTGGTGATTAAACCGGGAAACCTGATAGTCGTTGAAATTGATAACGATGAAGCGGTAAGCATTGATGATTGCGCTGAGTTGAGCCGGTATTTGGAGGAGCATCTGGATCGTGACGTCGAGGATTATGAGCTGGAGGTTGGCTCCGCCGGCATTACTTCTCCTTTCAAGGTACTTCGCCAATACGTCAAGAACATCGGAAACGAGGTGGAGATGCTGTTGAAAAACGGCTCGAAGCTGACCGGTGTGTTGAAATCTGCCGACGAGAACGGTGTGGTTGTCTCTGTCGAGAAGAAGGTGAAACCGGAAGGCGCTAAGCGGAAGGTGACTGTGGTGGAGGATGAGTCGTATACATTTGATGAAATAAAATATACAAAATACTTAATAAGATTCAAGTAAGATTATGGCCAAGAAAGAGGAAACAATCAGTATGATTGACACCCTTGCGGAGTTCAAGGAGTTGAAGAATATCGATAAAGATACGATGATTAGCGTTTTGGAAGATTCGTTCCGTAACGTGATCGCCAAGATGTTTGGCACGGATGAGAACTATGACGTGATTATCAACCTGAGAAAGGTGATTTCGAGATCTGGAGAAACCGTACGGTTGTGGCTGATGATGAATTGGAGGATGAGAACTTGCAGCTTACGTTGACGGAGGCCCGTAAAATCGATGCCGACTGTGAGGTGGGCGAGGAAGTGACCGACGAGGTGCATTTTGCAGACTTCGGACGCCGTGCGATCTTAAACTTGCGCCAAACTTTGGCTTCAAAGATACTTGAATTGCAGAAAGACAGCTTGTACGCTAAGTATAAGGATAAAATAGGCCACATCATCGCCGCTGAGGTTTATCAGGTGTGGAAGAAAGAAATCCTGTTGCTGGATGACGATGGTAATGAGTTGCTACTGCCGAAATCCGAGCAAATCCCGACCGATTTCTATCGTAAGGGAGAGACCGTACGTGCGATCGTTCAACGTGTGGATAACTATAATAACAACCCGAAGATCCTTCTTTCCCGTACGGATAAGGTCTTCTTGCAACGGTTGTTTGAGTTGGAGGTTCCGGAGATTAATGACGGCTTGATTACGATCAAGGCGATCGCCCGCATCCCGGGAGAGCGTGCCAAGGTGGCTGTCGAGTCATACGATGACGTATTGATCCGGTAGCGCTTGCGTAGGTATGAAAGGCTCTCGTATCCACGGAATCGTTCGCGAGTTGAGAAACGAGAACATTGATGTGATTAATTACACCTCAAATCTCTCTTTGTTTATCCAGCGTGCCTTAAGCCCGGCTAAGATCTCTTCTATCCGTGTGAATGAGGAGGAAAAGAAAGCTGAGGTTTATCTACGTCCGGAGGAGGTTTCTTTAGCGATCGGTAAGGGCGGTCTGAATATTAAGTTGGCTTGTATGTTGACTGAGTATACGATTGACGTATTCCGTGATATCGAAGGAGCGGACGAGGAGGATATCTACTTGGATGAGTTCTCCGACGAGATCGACAGCTGGGTGATCGACGCACTGAAGAATATAGGATGCTATACGGCGAAGAGTGTCCTTGCTATGGACCGCAATGAGATTATTGAACGTGCCGATCTGGAAGAGCAGACCGTGGACGATCTTTTAGCTATCTTATCTGCGGAATTTGAAGATGAAGGTAACGAATAAGTATTACGACAAAGTTAGATATGCCTATAAAATTAATTCAAGTACAGAGAAAATTGAACGTGGGAATCAACACGGTGGTTGAGTTCCTGCACCGGAATGGGTTCTCGGTTGAGGATAATCCCAACACGAGGATCAGTGATGAACAGTATGCTTTGCTCGTAAAAGAGTTTGGAAAGGATCTGCCAGAGAAAGATCGTAATTTTGCGGCGGATCGTGTGCGGAAAGAGGTTCCTTCTGTGAAAGAAGAGAAGACCGCGGAAATAAAGACAGTGATACCGGAAGAATTCAGACCTAAGATCGTAATGAAGGGTCATATCGATTTGGATGGTGGACAACATAAAAAACAGCAGGAAGAGCCGAAGGCTAAAGAGGAGCCTAAGGTGAAAGAAGAGCCTAAGGTAAAGGAAGAGCCGAAAGTGAAGGAAGCGCCTGCCGCTCCCGCTGCTCAAGCTCCTGTTAAACCCGCGCAGCCTGCGCAGGCTCCCACGGAGAAAAAAGAAGAAAAGTTATAGTAGTGGAAGTGGAAAAAGAAAAAACCGTAGAGAAGCAACCGGTTGTTGCGGAACCTAAGGTGGAAAGTGTGAAACCGGAACAGGAAGTAGAGAAGACCGAGGAAAAGGATGATAATCTTTTCCGTTTGAACTCGGTTAAATTGGAGTCAAAGATCAAGGTAACCGGTAAGATTGACTTGGATGCGCTTAACCAATCGACTCGTCCGAAAAAGAAAACGAAGGAGGAGAAGCGGAAAGAGCGTGATGAGAAGCAAAAGTTTAATAACAATCGGCCGGGTAATAATAGCAACGGTCCGGGCGCTCCTCATAAGAGTCCGAATTCGCCGACTTTGATTAAACCGAACGCTCCTGCTAAACCGGGTGAGGAAGGTGACGCTAAGAAGAAGCGTAAACGTATCAAGAAAGATCGGGTAGACGTGAATAATACGCCGGGTACGAATTATCCGCGCCCGAATCGTGACGATCGTCCGAATAACGACCGTAAGCCTCGCTTGAAGAAGCCGGTGAAAGCGGAAGTTAGTGAAGAGGATGTTCAAAAGCAGATCAAGGAGACTTTGGCTCGCTTGACCAACAAGAATAATAAGAATAATAAGGGGGCTAAATACCGTCGTGATAAACGTGACGCCGCTGTGAAACGTGAGCACGAGTTGATGGAACAGGAAGAACTGGAAAGCAAGGTATTGAAGCTGACCGAGTTCGTTACGGCCAACGACTTGGCGAACATGATGGACGTATCTGTAACGGAGGTTATTGGTACTTGCATGAGCATCGGCCTTATGGTTTCGATCAATCAGCGCCTGGATGCGGAGACGATCAATATTGTGGCTGAGGAGTTCGGTTATAAGACTGAATATGTAAGCGCGGATGTTGTCGAGGCGATCAACGCTGATGAGGAAGATGATAACGAGGAGGATTGGGTAGCCCGTCCGCCTATCGTAACGGTGATGGGACACGTTGACCATGGTAAGACTTCTTTATTGGATAATATCCGTAGCGCGAACGTAATCGCCGGTGAGGCCGGTGGTATCACGCAGCATATCGGAGCCTACAACGTGAAGTTGCAGAATGGCCGCCGTATCACGTTCTTGGATACTCCGGGTCATGAGGCGTTTACCGCTATGCGTGCCCGTGGCGCAAAGGTGACGGATATCGCGATTATTATCGTGGCCGCTGATGATAACGTGATGCCTCAGACGATCGAGGCGATTAATCACGCTTCGGCTGCCGGTGTTCCTATTGTTTTCGCTATTAATAAAATCGATAAGCCACATGCTAATCCTGAGAAGATCAAGGAGGAGTTGGCGAATATGAATTACTTGGTGGAAGACTGGGGGGGTAAGTACCAGAGTCAGGAGATCTCCGCTAAGAAAGGTATCGGTGTCGAGGAGTTGTTGGAGAAGGTCTTGTTGGAGGCCGACCTGTTGGATTTGAAAGCGAATCCGAAAAACGTGCGGTTGGTTCTATCATCGAGTCTTCTTTGGACAAGGGACGTGGCTATGTATCTACCATATTGGTGGAGAACGGTACGTTGAAGATGGGAGATATCGTTTTGGCGGGAACTCATCAAGGACGTATCAAGGCGATGTTCAACGAGCGTAATCAACGGGTGGAGAAGGCCGGTCCTTCCGAGCCGGTATTGATCCTCGGTTTGAATGGTGCTCCTCAGGCCGGTGATACATTTAATGTATTGGAGACTGAGCAAGAGGCGCGTGAGATAGCTAACCGTCGTGAGCAATTGCAGCGTGAGTTAGGTCTTCGTACGCAGAAGATGCTTACTTTGGATGATATCGGACGTCGTATCGCCGTGGGTAACTTCCAAGAGTTGAACGTGATCGTGAAGGGTGATGTGGATGGTTCCGTAGAGGCTTTGTCCGACTCCTTGATCCGTTTGTCTACCGAGGAGATTCAGGTAAACGTAATTCACAAGGCGGTTGGCCAGATTTCCGAGTCGGATGTGGTTTTGGCAGCGGCTTCGAACGCTATCATTATCGGATTCCAAGTTCGTCCGTCTTTGCAAGCACGTAGAAACGCCGAGAAGGAAGGTGTGGAGATCCGTTTGTATTCTATCATCTACGATGCGATCGAGGAGGTGAAGAGCGCTATGGAAGGCATGCTTTCTCCGGAGATCAAGGAGGAGATTACCGCTTATGTGGAAGTTCAGCAGGTATTCAAGATCACCAAGGTCGGTACGGTTGCCGGATGTATGGTTAAGGAAGGCAAGATCAAACGTACGAACAAGATCCGTTTGATACGTGACGGTATCGTTATCTATGCCGGTGAGCTAGGTTCTTTGAAACGTTTCAAGGACGATGCGAAAGAGGTCGTGGCTGGCTTGGATTGCGGTTTGAATATTACGAACTTCAACGATATCCAAGTGGGCGATATGATCGAGGCTTACGAAGAGACAGAAATAAAGAAGACGTTATAACGATGAACTGGTTGGACATTACATTGCTATGTCTGGCAGGGATAGGATTTGTGAAAGGCCTGTTTGATGGAATCATCAAAACAGGTTGTTTCGCTTATAGCCCTAGTGATCGCGATCTTTTTCTGCGGGAAAGCGGCGGCTTGGCTGAAAGGATATATCTTGGCGTTGGGTTGGTTTCCGGAAGAAGGGGTTACGATCTTGAGTTATATAGCGGGTTTTATCTTGATTATGGGGGTATTTATCCTAGCGGGTGAACTGGTTACCAAGGTGGTAGGGGCGACACCGTTGAGCGTTATCAACCATTTGTTTGGGGGTTTTTTCGGGTTGCTGGTCGTTTTGGTCTTTACCAGTTTGCTGTTGAATGCGCTGGAGTTCGTGGATCGCGGATCGGTCTTGATTCATCGCCAATCGAAGATAGAATCTCGTTTTTATTATAGCGTGAAGCAAATAGTACCAACAATTTTCCCACATAATTTGTTTTCATTAGGAGAATGAAGGGCTTTTATCAATGGTTAATTTATAATTATGCAGGATTCAAATCATATCATTAATGAGGTAACGAGCGGAGATTATAAATATGGCTTCGTTACCGATATTGATACGGAGGTGATCCATCGTGGATTAGACGAGGAGACGGTCCGTATTATCTCTGCCAAGAAGAACGAGCCGGAATGGTTACTCGAGTTCCGTTTGAAGGCTTTTCGCCATTGGCAGACGTTGGAGATGCCTACATGGCCTCACTTGAATATCCCGCCGATCGATTATCAGGACATTATCTATTATGCCGCCCCTAAGAAAAAAGAGGGACCAAAGAGCTTGGATGAGGTAGATCCTGAGTTGTTGAAAACATTCGATAAACTGGGTATTCCTTTGGAAGAACAGAAGCATTTAAGCGGAATGGCGGTAGACGCGTGATGGATAGTGTTTCCGTGAAGACTACTTTCAAGGAGAATCTCGCGGAGAAGGGGATTATTTTCTGTTCGTTCAGCGAGGCTGTACAACATCATCCGGACTTGGTGCAGAAGTATTTGGGCAGCGTGGTTGGTTATCGTGATAATTTCTTTGCCGCCTTGAATTCGGCCGTGTTCTCGGACGGTTCGTTTGTTTATATACCGAAGGGCGTACGTTGCCCGATGGAGTTGAGTACGTATTTCCGTATCAATGCCGCTAATACCGGACAGTTCGAGCGTACCTTGATTGTCGCAGACGATGAGGCGTATGTAAGTTATCTGGAAGGATGTACGGCTCCGATGCGTGACGAGAACCAATTGCATGCCGCTATCGTGGAGATCGTGGCGAACGAGCGTGCCGAGGTGAAGTATTCTACCGTACAGAATTGGTATCCGGGTGATAAGGAAGGTAAAGGCGGTATCTATAACTTCGTGACGAAACGAGGTTTGTGCAAAGGTGAGGGTAGCAAGATCTCTTGGACGCAAGTAGAGACCGGTTCGGCGATCACTTGGAAATATCCGAGCTGTATCTTGGCGGGTGATAACTCGGTAGGTGAGTTTTACTCGGTTGCCGTGACCAATAATTACCAACAGGCCGATACGGGTACGAAGATGATTCATCTGGGTAAGAATACGAAAAGTACGATCGTATCCAAGGGTATCTCTGCCGGTCATAGCCAGAATAGCTATCGGGGATTGGTGAAGGTGTCCGCCCGTGCGGAAGGCGCCCGAAACCATAGCCAATGCGATAGTTTGTTACTAAGCTCTACTTGTGGAGCTCATACGTTCCCTTACGCTGATATTCAGAATGAGACGGCGATCGTGGAGCATGAGGCTACGACGAGTAAGATCAGTGAGGAGCAATTGTTCTACTGCCAGCAACGGGGTATCTCGGTAGAAGAGGCTGTTGGTTTGATCGTGAATGGATATGCCCGCGAGGTAATGAATAAGTTACCGATGGAGTTTGCTGTCGAGGCTCAGAAATTACTAACGATCTCGCTGGAAGGCAGCGTAGGATAGAATAATTTTCAATTTTCAACTTTCAATTTTCAATTAGAAAAGATGTTAGAGGTTAAGAATTTACATGCCAACGTAAATGGCAAAGAGATATTGAAAGGTATCAACCTGTCGGTGAAAGCGGGTGAGGTACATGCTATCATGGGACCGAACGGTTCTGGAAAAGTACGTTAAGTAGTGTATTAGTAGGTAATCCCGCTTTTGAGGTAACGGAAGGAGAGGTTATCTTCAACGGTAAGAATCTGCTGGATCTTTCTCCCGAGGATCGTAGCCGTGAGGGTATTTTCTTGAGCTTCCAATATCCGGTCGAGATCCCGGGAGTTAGTATGGTGAACTTTATGCGTGCGGCGTTGAACGAGCACCGTAAATATAACGGTCTGGAACCGGTTTCGGCTACGGACTTCTTGAAATTGATGCGTGAGAAACGTGCGATCGTCGAGCTGGATAATAAACTGGCCAGCCGTAGCGTGAACGAAGGTTTCTCCGGTGGAGAGAAAAAACGGAACGAGATCTTCCAGATGGCGATGCTGGAGCCGAAATTGGCGATCTTGGATGAGACGGATAGTGGTTTGGATATCGATGCCTTGCGTATCGTGGCGCATGGCGTGAACCAGTTGAGGACTCCGGAGAATGCCGCTATCGTAATCACGCACTATCAGCGTCTGCTGGATTACATCAAGCCGGATGTGGTTCATGTGCTTTACAAAAGGCCGTATCGTGAAGACCGCCGGTCCGGAATTGGCCTTGGAACTGGAAGAGAAAGGTTACGACTGGATCAAGAAAGAGATGGGAGATGAGTAATATGAAGGCCGAGCAACAATATATCGATCTTTTCGCCCAATGTGAGGATCTGGTATGTCGTCATAGTACGCCGGTGATGAATGCCCTCAGGGCTGAGGCCTTGGCGAACTTTGAGCGACTCGGATTCCCCTCCACGAGAAGCGAGGATTATAAATATACGGATGTAGCCCAAGCGTTCGCTCCGGATTACGGTTTGAATATCAACCGGGTCGCTATCCCGGTGAATCCTTATGACGTATTCCGTTGTGACGTACCGAACCTGAGCACATCGTTATACTTTGTAGTGAACGATACGTTTTACGATAAGGAATTGCCAAAAGCGCATTTGCCGGAAGGCGTGTATGCTGGAGGGTTGAAGGCTTTTACGGAGCAATATCCGGAGATCGCTTCCAAGTATTACGGAAAGGCGGCACCGAGTAGCAAGGATGGTATTATCGCATTGAATACGATGTTAGCCCAAGATGGTTTCGTGGTGTATGTACCGAAAATGTCGTGGTTGAGCGTCCTATCCAATTGGTGAATATTTTCCGTAGCGATGTGGATACGATGGCGAACCGTCGTGTTCTGGTGATTATGGAACCTCATTCGGAAGCGAAGCTATTGGTTTGCGATCATAGTATCGATGACGTGAAATTCTTGGCGACTCAAGTGGTTGAGATTTCGCAGAGGAAGGCGCTCGCTTCGATTATTATGATTTGGAGGAAAGCAGTGTGTCCACGACCCGTTTCTCCTCCGTACACGTAAGGCAGGCGGCCTCGGCCAATGTCTTGGTAAACGGTATTACGTTGACGAATGCTTGACTCGCAACAATTATTACGTGGAACTGAATGGCGAGTATGCCGAGTCTACCTTATGCGGTATGTCCGTTCTGGACAAGGAGCAACAGATGGATACCTATAGCCATATTACCCATGCGGTTCCGAATTGTACCAGCAACGAGTTGTTCAAGAATGTACTGAATGATCATGCCGTAGGTGTCTTCAGCGGACGTATCTTGGTGAAAGAGGATGCCCAGAAGACCGCCGCTTACCAGACGAACCGTAATCTGTGCGCTACTCGTGAGGCCCGTATGTACAGCAAGCCGCAACTGGAGATTTATGCGGACGACGTAAAATGCTCGCACGGTATGACGACCGGTCAGTTAGATGAGAACGCTTTGTTCTATATGCAAAGCCGCGGTATCCCGCGTGACGAGGCCCGTATGCTATTGAGCGTGGCTTTCACTTCCGACGTGATCGACCATGTACGCTTGGAGGCGTTGAAAGACCGTTTGCATAACTGGTGGAGAAACGTTTCCGCGGTGAGCTGGCCAAATGCGCCGGTTGCCGGATTTGTAAATAATTGCGAATAAGAGGAAAACTATAATCAGGCATGGATTATCCCGACGATAATGTAGGGAACCATGTCTGATTTTTATATCTTTGGCAGTGACAAATTAAAACCTCCAACTTATGCAGTTAACACACATCGCCTTATGGACGAATCATCTGGAACGTTTACGGGATTTCTATGTAAAGTATTTTAATGGTAAGAGTAATGAGAAATATGTGAATTCGAAAAAAGGATTCGCCTCCTATTTCGTCTCTTTCGAGAGTGGCCCCGCCTTGGAGATCATGCAACGGCAAGATATTACTGAGGCTTACGACAAGGATCATATCGGCTTGGCTCATCTGCCTTTCATGCGGATAAGAAGGAGCAAGTGGATCAAATGATCGAACGTTTCCGGATGGATGGATACACGATCGCCGGTGAGACCCGCGTTTCCGGGGATGGTTACTATGAGGGCGTGATCCGAGATCCTGACGGAAATATAGTAGAGATCGTCGCTAACGGGGAGCCGGAGATACAAGTAGCTTTATTTCCTCCTTATGAGTTACTGCTGGAAGCCGATCCGGATCGGGAGAAAGTCGAGGCTTACCTAAAGGATTCGGATTGCTTTATCGCTACGGTACGAAATTCCGTTGCCGGCGTGATCGTGGTTCGCAAGGAGGAGGGTCGCAAGGCGGAGATCATGAATCTTGCCGTGGCGGATATCTTCCGTCGCGAGGAATCGCCCGGAAACTATTACGGCATGTATCTAATAAATGGGCTCCGGCTCAAGATGTCGAGCTTTTGCGTATTTGCACCGGAACCTCAGCCGCCGGCCCGATGATGCTTTATCAACAGGAAGGCTTCGACTTGGTTGCCGTAGATCGCGATTATTTCGTACGGAACTATGCCGAGCCTATCTGGGAGAACGGCATTCAATGCAGGCATCAATTGATTCTTGAAAAGCGATTAAAATAGTATATATGAAAAGAAAATCGGGAGGTTTAAGGCCTCCCGATTTAATTATTAGTAATCTATGAATAGGTCCTCGAATGAAAAATCATCGGGGCTAATGGCATCACATTTCCAGTACGAAGATCCCTTTCGGTGCCAAGGATAATTCGTCTCCCAATGGAATCTCCTTTCCGGTTAATATCTCTTTTCCGGAGGTTTTACCTCGCAATACTTCCGCATAGCGGGCCAACGGGAGGTTCACCTCCTTGTCGCTGCCATTCATCAAGATCAATACGCTCCGGCCATCCAGACTGCGCTCGTAAACATAGACACCTTGGTTCACCATGAAATGCTTCATCTTGCCCTTAGCGATGACAGCGTTGCCCTTGCGCCATTTCAATAAAGTGCGGAGGAAATTCCACGCGTCATTTTGTACCTCGCTGCGACCGGATGCCTCGAATTGATTCACCTTGTCGCCGGGCCAGCCACCGGGAACATCCAGACGGATATATCCGTCTCCCTTCTCCTTGGTGCCGTTCATCAGCAACTCCTGCCCGTAATAGAGCTGGGGAATACCGGGGATCGTCAACAAGAATGTCACCCCTTGCTTGAACGCGTACAAATCATCGACAGACTTAGGCATGGAGGGAAGAAAACGATCCGTATCATGGTTCTCCAAGAAACGCAATACGTTATAGATATCGGGATATACATAATCATAGCACATATGCTCGAAGATCGTGTGCAAGCCTCCGGAATACCCGGTCTCCTCATGGAACGCCTTGCTCGCGATACCCATCAAGCGGAAATCCATTACCGATTTCAGCTCGGTATCCTGCCCGAAGTTCAACCGGCTGCCTTTCTGCCAATAAGCGGAACCGATCGTGTAGTTCATCCACGCCTCGCCTACGATGTTATACTCCGGATACTCGTTCATGACCTCCGTGCACCAATTCCGCATCATGTCCACGTCGGCATACGGATACGTATCTTGACGGATACCATCCACGCCGCAATACTCGATCCACCAGATAGAGTTCTGGATAAGGTATTTGGCTACATGTGGGTTCTTTTGGTTCAAGTCCGGCATGCTCGGGACAAACCAACCGTTCAGCATCGTCTCCTTATCATAATCCGACACGTAAGGATCGAAATAAGCCTCTTTATCGTGGTTGGTCTGCACGTAGTTATCGAGATTATTAAACCAGTCGTGGCTAGGGATATCTTTCATCCAAGGATGATCGCTTCCACAATGGTTTGAAGATCA
>ENA-OQDF01000979-OQDF01000979.1-human-gut-metagenome-genome-assembly--contig:-NODE-979-length-11848-cov-4.088388_pt1 | contig 11848 bp, 15 predicted proteins | sample MGYA00242769_ERZ504597 | MGnify/ENA primary metagenome ERZ504597 (study PRJEB26092, sample SAMD00036305) | human gut metagenome | host: Homo sapiens | study: EMG produced TPA metagenomics assembly of...
CTCCGATTTCTGATTGACTGCCAGATTATCCGCTGACTCGCTGTGGTTTGTGACAAGATACTGCAATGGAAGGGTATGGATCCCCACAGGACAGAAGGGATCTTTTTCAAACGCCTCACGGCATTCCGCCGATGCCTGTGCCAGAAACCGCTTCTTTTCCCCAATCCAGCGCTGCATCTCGCGGAGCCGCTGCATTTTTTCGCGCACCACCTTCTCCTCCTGTTCCAGCAGTACTCCGAATTTTTCAGGACTTCGCTGTTCCAGATAATTTCGAATCTCTGCCAGCGGCATGCCCAGCTCCCGCAGCATTCCGATCACATCAAACGTTTCCATCTGATCCATCGCATAATACCGGTAGCCGTTTGTCCCTCTTCTTTTTGGTACGAACAGCCCAATCTCATCATAATGGAAGAGCGTTTCCTTTGTCGTGCCTACCAGCGCTGCAAATCGCCCCGCGCTTAAATACTCCTGTTTTCCCATTTCTGACTCCTTTTCCTGAACATTTGCTCTCGGAATTTTTCCTGTTTTTCACCTTTTTTGCACTTGACTATAGGGTTACCCTATCCTTTATAATAGCAAACGATTCAAATTTTCACAAGAAATCTTTCCCATCTAAAGCGTGTCTGAAAAAGGCTTTTCACACATAAAAAGGAGGTTTTTGATTATGAGCCAGTCACTCGCCAAGGATTTTAACTTCCGCTCCCTGCTGAAGTTTGCGTTTCCATCGATCATCATGATGATCTTTATGTCTCTCTACAGTATTGTGGATGGCTTTTTCATCGCACAGTACGTGGACAGCATGGCGCTTTCCGCCGCCAATATCGTCTATCCTGCCGTCAGCATCCTTCTTGCCGTCGGCATCATGTTCGGTACCGGAGGCAGCGCCGTTGTCGCCGCAAAGATCGGACAGGGAAAACTGGAGGAAGCCAACCGTAACTTTTCTGCCCTTACCCTTACCACACTGATCATCGGTATTCTGGGCGCAGTGCTCGGCAACCTGTTTTGCCGTCAGATCTGCAGTCTGCTCGGTGCAACGCCGGTGCTGATGGATTACGGTACCGCCTATCTGCGGACGATCCTTCCTTTGCCCCGGTCTGTCTTCTCCAGGCACTGTTCCAGTCCTTCTTTGTAACAGCAGGGCGCCCGGGACTCGGACTTTCCCTTACGGTGTCCGCCGGCATTACCAACATGCTTCTGGACTATCTGTTTGTCGTTCCGCTCCATCTTGGTGTTGCCGGAGCTGCCCTTGCCACCGGCCTTGGCCAGTGCATTCCGGCCGTTGCCGGCATTTTATACTTTACCTTTGCCCGCAAAGGCCTTCGCTTCACCCGTCCGGAATTTTCCAAAGGCCTGCTCTCCACAAGCTGCTTCAACGGTTCCTCCGAGATGGTCAGCAATCTTTCTGCAGCCGTTGTCACTTACCTTTTCAACATGCTGATGCTGAAATTTGAGGGCGAAATCGGTGTTGCCGCCATCACGGCGATTCTGTACGGACAGTTTCTCTTTGTTGCGCTGTACCTCGGCTACAGTATCGGCGTTGCACCTGTGTTCAGCTTCAACTACGGCAGCCGGAACAAACAGCGGCTGATCCGGCTTTACCGCATCAGTATCCGTTTCGTTGTGGTAAGCTCTGTGATCATTGCACTTGTGGCTGCCTTCGGTTCTCCTGTTATTTCCGCTGTTTTCATGCAGAAAGGCACCTATGCTTTGAACTGACCCGCCACGGTGGTTACCTGTTCTCCATCGCCTATCTGTTCTGCGGTACGAATATCGTCTCCTCCGGCATTTTACGGCACTGTCAGACGGAAAGACCTCTGCTTTGATTTCCTTTTTGCGAACCTTCGTCTTTATCGTTCTCTCCGCGCTGCTTCTGCGCTCGTGCTTGGCACCAACGGTGTGTGGCTGTCGATTCCGGTCGCCGAATTTCTGACGCTGTTCATCTCCGTGCCGAAGCTGTCCCGCTATTTCAGAGATCCAAAAGTCGCACCGGAGACGCAAACGAGTCCCAACTGATCTTACCGACTTCGCTGATTCTCAAAACCCCGCACAGGGATCCGTTGTTTTCACAGGATCCGCTGTGCGGGGTTTCTCTTTTGCTACCACTTTTTCCCCGGGCAGTCCCGCAGTGCAATCGCTGCCCGCATCTCCACGTAGCAGCCGCACATGCGGCACATGCCGGACAGCAGCTTTTCACACTCCTTACAGATGGAAAGCCGCCGCTCGTATTCCTCCTCCGGCGTTTTATCGTCCGCCGGAATTCTTGCAATATAATCATACATATTCTGAAAAAAGCCTGCCTCGTCCATCTCACGAAGCAGGCATTTTTTACAGATTCTGGTATTTCCGTCCATCAAACTCCTCCGGAACCGAATCTTTTTTCATCCCAGATATCTTCTGGTTTTTATGGTTTCCCTATTTTACGGCGATATGAAGCACACTGCATGCCGGAATGGTAAAGGAAATCCCCTCTTTTGTTGCCTGCACACCGTCAAAGACCTGAACGCCAACCGTCTCCGGCGCTTCAAAGGTGTTCTTATCCTGCATATGGCCGGTTACGATCTCGGCTTTGATCTCGTCAGCTTTTTTTCCGAGAAGTACCGCCTCTACCGGATATGCTTTTTCCAGATCCACATTCGTCATCGTGATATGAAGTACACCGTTGGCATCTACCGAAACAGATTCCGTCAGATTCGGAACCATGTATTCGTCTTCCAGACCAACCTGCTCCGTTTCCAGAGAGCTTGCCAGAAGATCATTTTCCTGATGTACCTGATACAGATCAAAAACATGATACGTCGGAGTTTTGACCATCTTCTCCCCCTCGGTCAGGATCATCGACTGCAGAACATTTACCATTTGTGCGATGTTTGCCATCTTGACGCGGTCGCTGTGTTTGTTGAAGAGATTCAGGTTGATCCCTGCGACCAGTGCGTCACGCATGGTATTCTGCTGATACAGAAATCCCGGATTTGTTCCAGGCTCTACATCATACCAGGTACCCCACTCATCCACGATCATGCCGACCTTTTTGTCCGGGTCGTACTGATCCATAATGGCGCTGTGGCGGCGGATCAGCTCTTCCATATACATCGTTTTTTTCATGGTCTTATACCAGTCTTTTTCCGCAAATTCCGTTGCACTTCCCTTGTGATCCCAGGTTTCCGGCACCGTATAGTAATGAAGCGACAGGCCATCCATCATGCCATGCTGCTGTGGGGAGGTTCTGCGGAAGCATGCTTTCATCACTTCCTGCGTCCACTCATAATCATCCGCATTGGCGCCGCAGGCAATCTTCCGGATCTTTTTGTTTCCATCGTAATCACGCACAAAGGTCTGATATCTGCGGTACATATTTCCGTAGAATTCCGGATTCATATTTCCGCCGCAGCCCCAGTTCTCATTGCCGACGCCGAAGAAATCGACGGTCCATGGCTTTTCGTGCCCATTTTCCGCACGAAGGTCTGCCATCGGAGATACACCGTCAAATGTCATATATTCAACCCACTCCGACATCTCCTGTACAGTACCGCTTCCCATATTTCCGTTGATATAGGTTTCACATCCGATCTGACGGCAGAGTTCAAAAAACTCGTGGGTACCGAAGCTGTTGTCCTCGACAACACCGCCCCAGTTGGTGTTGATCATTTTTTTGCGGCTTTCTTTCGGTCCGATACCGTCTTTCCAGTGATATTCATCTGCAAAACATCCGCCCGGCCAGCGCAGTACCGGAACTTTGATATTTTTCAGTGCTTCAACAACATCGGTACGCATTCCGTTCACGTTCGGAATATCGGAATTTTCTCCTACATAGAGTCCTTCATAAATACATCTTCCCAGATGCTCCGAAAACTGTCCCTGGATTTCCTTATTGATTTTTGAAAGCTTTCTGTTCGCATCAATTACTAACTTAGCCATAACTTGTCCCCTTTCGAGATCTTAAATTTGGCTTTATTATAGGAGATGTATCTCACTTGTGTCAATGAGCGTACAAGTTGTTTCCCCATGATTTTTTCAAAAAGTGCGGCCGTCTGGCTGCTGACCAAAAGGCCGCTTGTTTTATTTTTCATTCTGCATACGAAAAACCGCCCTGGTTTTCACCAGGACGGTTACCGTCCGTGCGTTAGAGGATTCGAACCCCCGACCTTTGGTCCGTAGCCAAACGCTCTATCCAGCTGAGCTAAACGCACATTTTATTGATTTGTGAGTACTTGTCGCTCACAACAAAATGTATTCTACTGCAAAGTAATCAAATTGTCAACACCTTTTTTTAATTTTTTGAATTTTTCTTTTTATTCATCAATATCCATTTACCTGATTAAATTGCTTCATTTTGATGAGGATGGTACAATATATCTATAAGGACATTCGCTGTATTTTTTTCATAAATACAGATACTATAAAATAAAGTACAATCAGGAGAAAAAACATGTCTTTTATCAGCATATTTGATGTAATGGGGCCAAACATGATCGGACCTTCCAGCTCCCATACTGCCGGAGCTGCCCGCATCGGTTTTTTAGCCCAGAAAATGATCAATGGTCCACTAAAAGAAGTAAACTTTACTCTTTATGGCTCTTTTGCAAGGACTTTTAAAGGACACGGTACTGACCGGGCTCTGCTGGGAGGTATCATGGGATTTTCCACCGATGATATGCGCATCCGTAACTCTTTTGAAATTGCAAAAGAAAAAGGCCTTACCTTCTCATTTACTCCTAATGAATTAGAAACTGACATTCATCCTAATACTGTTGACATTCATATGGTCAATAACAACGGTCAGGAAATGACTGTCCGCGGCGAATCCCTTGGCGGCGGAAAAGTCCGCATCGTAAAGATCAACTCTGTACAGGTCGATTTCTCCGGCGAATACAGCGCTATTATCGTCATCCATCAGGATAAACCGGGTGTAGCTGCCTATATCACCAAATGTCTCAGCGATCGAAATGTAAATATTGCCTTTATGCGCCTTTTCAGAGAGTCCAAAGGCGAGATTGCCTACACGATCGTCGAATCCGATGGACGTCTTCCAGAAGATATTGGAAATACGATTCGCAAGAATCAGCATATCCACGAAGTGATGATCGTACAGATGTAGGAGGAATATGATGAGAGAATTTAAAAATGCCAAAGAACTTCTGCTTTATGTTCAGAAAAAGATCTTCCAATCTCTGAAATTATGCGCCAGAGAGAAATTATAATTGGTGAAATGCAAGAACAGGAAGTAAACGCTCGCATGACACATGTTCTTGAGATTATGAAAGAAGCTGCTTTTTCACCAATCAAACACCCTGTAAAATCCATGGGTGGACTGATTGGCGGTGAATCAAAAAACTCTTCCTTCATCAGGCTTCCGGCAAAGGGATCTGCGGGGAACTGCTTGAAAAAGCCATCACCTATGCTATGGCAACTCTGGAAACCAATGCTTCCATGGGGCTAATCGTGGCCTCTCCGACTGCGGGTTCTGCCGGAATCGTTCCAGGCCTTTTACTTGCCCTTCAGGAAGTTTACAACTACTCTGACAAATATATCCAAAAAGCACTTTTTAATGCTGGTGCCATTGGTTATCTTGCCATGAGAAATGCAACTGTTGCCGGTGCAGTCGGTGGCTGTCAGGCAGAGACAGGTGTTGCTGCTGCCATGGCTGCTTCTGCAACTACTGAATTACTTGGCGGAACACCCCTGCAATGTACCCACGCAGCATCTACCGTACTGATGAATATGCTTGGACTTGTCTGTGACCCGGTCGGCGGCCTTGTCGAGTATCCATGCCAGAACCGAAACGCTGCCGGAGTTGCCAATGCTCTCGTTGCTGCCGAAATGGCACTTGCCGGAATCACGCAGCTCATTCCCCTTGATGAGATGATCACAATCATGTACACTGTAGGCAAAAACTACCTGCCGAATTACGCGAAACCGCTCTCGGCGGCTGTGCAACTGCACCGTCCGCCTGCGAAGCCTGTCATATATGCAGCTAAACCCAAAAACATACTGGAAAGTTTATCATCCTTTATGTCTTGATAAAACTTCCCGGGCTTTTTCTTCCCTCTTCTATAAAATATAAAACAGAAAAAAGGTGATAGTGTGAATTAACTTTAATTCAACCTTAAAAGCCAAAATGACTCTGCGATATTCCTTATAAAAGGATACCGAAGAGCCATTTTGTTTTTATAAAACTATTCAACTTAATTTCGTCTCAAAGCCTCGATCGGACTGAGTTTTGCAGCTTTCTTCGCCGGATAGATTCCAAAAAATACACCGACCGCACAGGAGAAAGTGTTGCCGCCAGAATCACTGTCGCTGATTCCCGGTGTGATCGTCATTCCCATGCTTCCACTCATGATAGAACAGATTCCATAACCTGCAAGAATTCCAAGAATAATTCCAATCACGCCTCCCATAACTGTAAGGATTGCCGCTTCCGCAAGGAACTGTAACATAATAGAAGAGGTCTTGGCGCCAAGTGATTTACGGATTCCAATCTCACGTGTTCTTTCTGTAACAGATACCAACATAATATTCATAACACCGATTCCACCTACCAAAAGAGAAATTCCGGCAACAAATGAAATAAATGCCGTCACCATACCGAGCATTTCATTCATTGACTGCAGGACATCCTGGAAACTCTGCACATGAAAATAGTCTTCCCCTGCGCACTGATGACGTTTCTCCAAAAGATGCACGACCTGATCTGCAACGATCTGTGAATCTAGTGTTTTGTCTGCCTGAACCACTGTAATGGAATAAAATTCATCGGTTCCACCCACAAGATCATCCATGGAAGAATACGGAACATTTACCGTAACCGGCATTCCATCATAAGTATAACTTACGAATGTTCCATTTTTCTTTCTGCGTAGTGACACCCATGATGCGAAAAGATTTTGAAGAATCATAACAGGTAATATCAAGGCTCATACCAACAACATCATCTGTACCAAAAAGCTGCCTGGCATCTGTATCTGAGATTACACATACATTTTTGCCCTCTTCAATCTCTGTCTCGCCAAAATAACTTCCATATTTCATATCGGAATTATTGATCATTTTGGCATCGGGACCTTCACCTGTCAGCATGATAGAAAAATTCCCCTTACCGGTCACCGTTTCACCATCGTAATTGTTTGAAACACTAACACCACCTACTGTATCGAGCTTACGGATTTCCTGTACATCATCCGGTGTGATCCATTCATCTTCCGTCATGGCATCATTACTGACATCGATAGCGATCAGCCCTGAGCCAATTCCATCGATCTCACTGTTCATCTGATTCTTCGTTCCTTCGCCTATGGAAACGATTGCAATGACCGAAGCAATGCCAATAATAATTCCCAGCATGGTAAGAAATGAACGTCCTTTATTTGCCCGGATATTCTGGACAGCCATTTTTATATATTCATATAATCCGCCCATCAGACACCTTCTTCTGCATTATCTGTCTCTGTATTTTCACCATTCACATCTCCGGATCTATCAGCAGCTTCTGCCTGCATTCCCTCTTCCAGGGAACCAAGGTCACGGATAACTTCATCACCTTCTTTAATGCCGTCAAGCACTTCTACATATTCGTCCGAACTGATTCCTGTTGTGATATCCTTTTGGTAATAACCCCATTCTCAAGTACATAACAGAAAGAGCCCTCTTTTCCTATATTAACTACTTCAGACGGAAGTACAACTACATTGTCCGCTTCTTCCGCATGAATTGTTACTTTGGCATCCACGCCAAGGAAAATATTCTCATCCGGATTTTTAATTCGAATATCTGCAGAAATCAAAGAAGCACCTTTTTCATTCTGAGTAGCAACATGGCTGATACTCGTTACTTCACCTTCATAAATTTTTCCTGCAATGGTGATGTCCGCAGACTGACCTTCTTTCACTTTATCATAATCGTATTTCGAAACATTTACATTCACATCTACTTTATCAGTATTCTGTAAAGTAAACAATTCCATTCCCTGTGTTGCAGTTGCACCTTCAACCACAGAAACTTTTGTAACCACACCATTAAAATCAGCCTTGATTCCTTTCTTTGCTGCTTCTACAAGTTCCTGTGCAGACATCTGATCCAGTTCAGAAAGATTATTGGTAATTTCCATTTTTTCTTTTTCTTCTTCAGTCACAGCACCCGTATCTGCTTCTGCAGCCGCTTCCTTCGAGGAAAGTTCTGACTGAAGTTCTGCAAGATTATTACTTGCTTTTCAAGTTCATTCTCCAGTGCAGTAGTATCCGCTGTCACAGCAGTATCATCCGTGCTGGAAGAAGCAGATGCAGAAACATCTGCAGACGTTCCGTCAGAAACAATGTCAGCCTCGCCAGTGAAATCAGACATTACCGGAGCAGCCGGCTTCTGCGCTTTATAATCTTCATAAGCTGTTTTTGCATTCTGATATGTAATCTGCGCTTCACTTCTCATCTGCTCTGCTATTCTCAAGTGCATTTCATTATCATCACTCTGGTCTGCAGACCACGCCTGAAAAGCCATCTGATAACTGTTCTCTGCCTGATTGTAATCCGACTGTGCCTGATTCATTTCATTGTTCAGTGTATTCAGCTGATTTTGATACGCAGGAAGGGTTTCATTCTGATATGTAGTCTGTGCCTGTGCATATTCACGCTGTATTTCCTGCTGCTGTGCCTCCTGTGCGGCAGCTGCATCTGCCTGTTTCTTTGCTGCAGCTTTAGAAGATGCTGCCTGTGCATTGGCATTTGCCTGCGAAATCCTTGCTTTCAGACTTGCAACATAATTTTCCTGAGCGGCAACCTGCTGTTTTAGACTTGCCGCATCACCTGCCGCATTCTGTTGCTTCCGAACTGCCTCATCCGATTTTTTTAAAGTATTTTTCATATCCATTTTTCCGGACTCTACATTCAGATCAGCTTTCTTCGCCTCTCTCTCCAGATCTTTCTGATCAAATTCGATCAGGCTGCTTCCTGCTTTTACAGTTTCACCTTCTTTCAACGCAGCTGTATCAACTTTGGCATTAACAGGAGAAAAATATGTTTTCTGTTCTTCACTTACTACTGTACCACTGATTTCTACCGTTTGCTGAACATTATCACGGACAGCTGATACTGTTTTCACCTGCGGAATTGCCGAATCCGCTGCATTCATACTGCCATAGATATTGACACCGGCTACTACTGCCACGATCAGAACCCCAACTCCGATCACCAGTTTCTTTCTGGACTTTTTCTTTTTCATTATGCCTCCTCCTGGTCAAAATCCGGATTAATCGTATCCGATTCTATCTTACCATCCATAATACGCACTACACGTCTTGCCTGTGCTGCAATACCATTATCATGCGTGATCAATATTACTGTTCTTCCTGTTTTATGCATTTTCTTTAAAATTGAAGAATCTCCTTACTGGATGCAGAATCCAGGTTTCCTGTCGGCTCATCTGCAAGAATGACCGGAGGCTGTGCAGCGATCGCTCTTGCAATTGCCACACGCTGCTGCTGCCCACCGGACATCTCACTTGGCTTATGATCCATACGTTTTTCCAGGCCAACCATTTTCAGAGATTCGATAGCCAGTTCATGTCTCGTCTTACGATCAATTCCACGATAGATCAGCGGCAATTCTACATTTTCAATTGCATTCAGATTTGCAATAAGATTAAATCCCTGAAAAATAAATCCGATTTCACGGTTTCTTACCTCCGAGAGTTCATTGTCCGTCATTTCGGACACATCAGTCCCGTTCAGATAATACTTTCCCGAGGTAGGCACATCGAGACACCCAAGCATATTCATAAAGTTGACTTGCCGGAACCTGATTGCCCGATGATTGCCACCAGTTCTCCTTTTTTTATTTCAAGGCTCACATGATCCAGCTCTTACTTCATTTTCGCCGGGATTATAAATCTTGCAAAGGTCTTCCACCTTGATCAGCGTATCATTCATATTCTGCATTCTCCTTTGATGTCGCTGTTTATTGTTTCTGTATTATGCTTATTTTTTTCTGGCACCAGAATCTCTGTCATGCATTTTCAAGAAACGCTTTGTATGCTTTCTTTGCCTCATAAATATCGGCTTTGCTTGTTACTTCCACGGTGCATGCATACTCAGGACCGCCACACCACTGTCTATCACATTCATTCCGTAAAGTGCTGCGATATAAGCGATCGTTCCGCCGCCTCCCACATCTACTTTGCCAAGTTCTGCTGTCTGGAAGGCAACATTACTGTCATCAAAAATACCACGTACTTTTGCCACATACTCTGCATTGGCATCGTTAGATCCGGACTTTCCTCTTGCACCTGTAAATTTATTAAGAACGATTCCTCTTCCAAGATATGCTGCATTTTTCTTTTCGAAGCATTCTCCGTAAGCCGGATCATAGCCTGCACTTACATCAGAAGAAAGCATAAAGGAATTCTTAAGAGTTCTTCGGAGTGCCAGTCCGGAATAACATCCCATAGCTTCTAGAAGCTCTGCCACAGTATTTTCGAAGAAATTAGACTGCATGCCAGTAGCTCCTACACTTCCAATTTCTTCTTTGTCCGTCAAAAGACAGCAGCTGGTACGTTTTGGTGCTTCCATCTCAAGCATTGCCACAAAAGAAGTATATGCGCAGACACGGTCATCCTGTCCATATGCTGCGACCATACTGCGGTCAAGTCCGCAGTCACGAGCTTTGCCCGCCGGAACGATCTCCAGTTCTGCTGAAAGAAAATCCTCTTCCTCTACACCATATTTTTCTCCCAGAATCCGAGGACATTATTTTTGACTGCTTCCTTCTTCTTCTCGTCCTTTTCCTCTTTCAGTGGTCTGCTGCCGATCAGAATGTCAAGATTCTCGCCCTCGATCACCTCTGCGGCCTTTTTCTGGAGCTGTTTACCTGCAAGGTGAATCAGAAGATCTGTGATATATACGACCGGATCATCCTCATCTTCACCAACATTCACATTTACTACTGTACCATCCTTCTTCACGATCACACCATGAATCGCCAATGGAAGTGCTACCCACTGATATTTCTTCACCCCGCCGTAATAATGGGTATCCAGATATACCAGATCCGTATCTTCATATAAAGGATTCTGTTTTACATCCAAACGTGGAGAATCAATGTGTGCTCCAAGAATATTCATTCCCTTTTCTATCGGTTCCTGTCCGATATGGAACATAGCCATGATCTTTTTCATGCCGACAGCATAGATCTTATCTCCGGCTTTGATCTGCTCACCGGATGCAAGTTTATTTTCTAATGAAACATATCCTGCTGCTTCTGCTTCTCTGGTAAGCTCCAGGACACATTCACGCTCTGTCTTACCGGCATCCAGAAATGTACGATAATTTTTTGCAAGTTTCTCCAGTTCCTTCTCATCTGCTTCCTCATAAGAAAGCCATGCATTTCTTCTTTCCATAATATATAAAACCACCTTTCGTTTGATTCTCAAAATTCTTTCAACATTATACGCCAATATTTTACGTATTTCTACATTCTTCCAGATTCTTAATAAAGATATAAGATTTGTATAAGAAATTTGGCTCTTCCTATCATTTTCTTCACAGTTTCTTTTTTATTATATCCCGAATCGCTTGCATTTCTGCATCTTCCCGCTCTATAATAATTTTGTTTTTTCAAGAATGCTTCCGGCTTCATAATTATATTGATATCCTGACTTTATAATAGTTACAGCCGGACTTTAAATGTACCTTAAACACACAGATAAATCACACTTTTTTATAAAGGAGTTTTTCATGCAGCAGGCAACTGAATTAAAAAAGCAGCTTCAATCCATCCACAGAAAAAGTTATCCCGCCTACAAATCTCTGAAAGGCAGTTACCAGTTTGGGCATTATATCCTTTCCATCGATCATGTACAGGGA
>ENA-OQDF01000981-OQDF01000981.1-human-gut-metagenome-genome-assembly--contig:-NODE-981-length-11842-cov-2.827230_pt1 | contig 11842 bp, 16 predicted proteins | sample MGYA00242769_ERZ504597 | MGnify/ENA primary metagenome ERZ504597 (study PRJEB26092, sample SAMD00036305) | human gut metagenome | host: Homo sapiens | study: EMG produced TPA metagenomics assembly of...
GTTCTTTTGATCTGTACACTGCGTCTTGGATATTTTATAAAAAAAACTTCCGTATTATATTTTGAGCGTACAGCCGATTGTGGCAGAGGATAAAACAGGTTTCTTCACACGGCTTGGATGCTTTTTGGAAGAGAAAATAGAGAGGGGAGATAAGCTTGAAAAAATATAAATTACTTGCGTTGGGATGTGCCCTTTTATTAGGAATGTCCTGTTGCCTGACGGGATGTACCACCCCGGAGAACACAGGGGATACTTCAAAGAAACAGACAGAACAACAGGAAGAGATAGAAAGGCAGAGACACAGGATATCAACGACGTTCACCTCAGGGATAAGGATAGTCTCTATGAAAATGATGACGAGACGAGTGTTGTGACGATGTATCTTACTGTTTCTCAAGGAAATTCTTCAGAGGGTACGGATCACACCTGGAAGGAGATCAACAGTTATTCGGCCTATGATTATGACAAGATGGGAGTAGACCGTTACCAGACAGCGGCGCTTCTTCAGGTTGGTGATGAGTCAGGTCCGCAGAGCGGGGAGGTTGGATATGGTGAAAATGTGCCGAATGCTACCGTGCAGATCAGAGGACAGACATCGAGCCGTAATTCGCAGAAAAACTATAAGATTGAGCTGAAGAAGAATAAGGGAACCTGGCGTGGACAGCGCACGATCAATCTGAATAAACATCAGACAGAGGGAATGCGTTTCCGTAATAAGCTGTCCTACGATCTTCTGAAAGGGATACCGCAGCTGATGTCTCTTAGAACTCAGTTCGTACATTTATATGTAAGAGATCTTACCGAGGGGGACAGCTCAGAATTCCAGGACTATGGATTGTACACACAGGTGGAACAGCTGAACAAGACAGGAATGAAGAACCATGGAATGGATTCGAAAGGACAGTTGTACAAAATTAATTCGTTTGAGTTTTTCCGCTATGAAGATGTAATAAAAAAAGAAGACGATCCGACCTATGACCAGAAAGCCTTTGAAAAGCTCCTGGAGATCAAAGGAGATTCAGATCATACGAAACTGATTCAAATGCTGACAGATCTGAATGATATTTCTCAACCGATTGCGGATATCCTGGATCAATATTTTGACAGAGAAAATCTGACGTACTGGATGGCGTATCAGATACTGACCGGAAATATAGATACACAGAATCGTAATACATATTTATATAGTCCACAGAATTCGGACACATGGTATCTGATTGCGTGGGATAATGACGGCTCTTTCATGAGAACCGAATATAACATTAAAAACCGTTCCGATCAAGGCAGTTGGGAATGTGGAGTCAGTAATTACTGGGGAAATGTTCTCTTTCAAAGATGTCTGCAGTCGGAGGATTTCCGTGAGAAACTTGACGCGGCGATCCAGGATCTGAGATCCTATCTCAGTGTGGATCGGATCAGCAGTATGATAGAGAAATATCGTACAGTTACTCAGAAGTATTTAAATCAGATGCCGGACCAGATGTATGCACCGTTGACTGAAGCGAAGTATGAAACAATTGCATCGGCAATCCCTTCAGAGGTAGAACAAAATTATGAACTTTATAAGGAGAGCCTGGAAAAGCCAATGCCGTTTTATATTGGAAAACCGGTGATCGAGGGAAATACGTTGAAGCTTAACTGGGATGCATCATATGATTTTGATGCAGAGACGATCACTTATACAGTTGAACTGGCAAAAGATTATAAGTTTAATGAGATCGTATTTCGTCAGGATAATATTCAAATTCCGGAAGCGGAGACTACAGTTCCGGCAGATGGTCAGTATTTTGTGCGTATCCGTGCGACAAACGAATCCGGGAAGACGCAGGATGCATTTGATTATTATGTAACAGATGACGGAAAGAATTATGGTATGAAATGTTTCTACATTACAGGCGGACAAAATGTTGAGGAAGATATTTATGAGGAATGATTTATCAAAAGAACGCTTCCGTAATGAATGGAAATATCTGATCAGTACCAGTGAGAAAGAATTGCTGGAGCTGAGGATGAAGCATTTGCTGAAAAAGGATCCAAATGCAAAGGGAAATGGTTATATGATCCGCAGCCTCTATTTTGAAGATTATTTCAACAACGCTTATGCGGAAAAGGAATCTGGTGTCCTGATGCGAAAAAATACAGGATCCGTATTTATGATTGTAGTGACCGTTCGATTAAGTTGGAGCGGAAGAAGAAATTCGGAAGTTATATTTATAAAGAAAGTGCTCCGCTGACAAAGAAAGAATTCTATAAGATCCTTGATGGAGATTATAAATTTTTGTTAAGCAGTCCATATTCATTGTGCAGAGAATTTTATGTGGAATGCGTCAGCAATCTCATGCGTCCACGTACGATCGTTGACTATGACCGTGTACCGTGGATCATGGATGAGGGGACAGTCAGGATTACATTTGACAGTGATGTGAGGGCAGCGGTCGGAAGTTATGACATCTTTGATCCGTCCCTTCCGACACTTCCGGTGCTTGAAGCGGGGAAACTGGTTATGGAAGTGAAATTCACAGAGATGCTTCCACAGATCGTGCGTGACTTGCTTCCACCAAATGCACAAGAATTCACAGCAGTATCAAAATATGTACTCTGTTATGAAAAATCGCAGTATTTGCATGGATTTGAATATTGGAATGAAACACAGGAGAGAAAACTATTATGAGTATACAAGATATGATTAAGAAGTCGGTGCTGGAATCCGGCGTATTTGACAGCTTTAATGCACCGAAGATGGCAATTTCGCTGATCGTGGCGTTGCTTCTCGGAGCAGTGATCTATATGGTTTACAGCAAGTTTTATGTAGGGGTGATCTTCTCTCGGAGCTTTGCAGTTACGTTGGTCGGCATGACACTTCTCACTTGCATGGTTACTCTGGCAATCAGTACGAATATCGTGATTTCCCTTGGTATGGTCGGTGCATTGTCTATCGTACGTTTCCGTACGGCGGTGAAGGATCCGATGGATCTGCTCTATCTTTTCTGGGCGATCACGACAGGTATCACGACCGGAGCGGGAATGTATCCGTTGGCACTGATTGCAGCAGCGGTTATGATCATTATGATTTATCTGTTTTATCATAAGCAGCAGAAAGGCAGAATCTATATCGCCGTGATCCATTATCAGGGAGATGAAGCCGGTGATGAGATCATCCGCAGCTTTGGCAGAATGAAATACTTCATAAAGTCAAAGACGATGCGTGGGGAGAAAACAGAGATGGCAGTTGAGGTATTCTGTCGGCAGAATGATCTCGATTTCACAGAGAAGATCCGGAAGATCACAAATGTAGAAGATATTACATTGATCCAGTATAATGGAGAGTATCATGGATAAAATGAAAAGATTATAACTGGTTGATTCATTAAGAATATATATTCCCTTTCGTGGACAGAATGGATGGAAGTGCAATCCGGTCACTGAAACATCCAGATGCTGAGACGATCCCGATTGTTGCCATGACTGCCAATGCTTTTGCAGAAGATGTACAGCTGGCCAAAAATACAGGAATGAATGAACATATCGCAAAACCACTTGATATGAATAAGCTGAATGATGTTCTGGAAAACTGGCTGTAATTAATGTCCACAGTGCGCTGAAAAAGCAGTACTTAATTTGGAGAGAATTATATGAAAAAATTTAAGATAAATGTACAGAGATATATCTGTATTTTATTATGCCTTGTTTTATATATTACTGTGTTTCCCTTCCCTGTATCAGCAGAGGAAGAAAAAAACCGGACAGTCAGAGTAGGTTGGTATGAAGGAACCTATAATACCACAGAACCAAACGGTGAGAAGAGAGGCTACAGTTACGAATATCAGCAGGCAGTGGCTGCGCATACAGGATGGAAATATGAATATGTGGAGGGAAACTGGGCAGAACTGATGAGTATGCTGAAAAATGGAGAAATCGATCTGATGGGAGATATGTCCTATGCAGAGGAACGTTCTGCTTCCATGCTCTTTTCAGAACTGCCCATGGGCGAGGATAAGTATTACCTTTATATAAATCCTTCTGATACAGATATCTCGGCTTCAGATCTGACTACATTGAATGGGAAGAGGATCGGGGTGGTGCCGGATACACTTCTGCCAGTCGGTTCTGTGAGTGGGAGAAAAGCCATGGAGTAGACACGCAGCAGGTTGATATTACCAGTACAGATGATGCCCGTCAGAAACTACAAAATCAGAAAATTGACGGATTTGTTTTAAATGAATCTCCACAGTGGGAAAGAGACAACATTTCTCCTGTGCTTCTGATCGGCAGCTCCTATAATTATTTTGCAGTTAGCAACGTCCGGATCTGAAAGCAGAACTGGATCAGGCAATGCAGAGGATAGAAAAGGAGAATCCTTTTTATACAGAAGATCTTTATAAGAGGTATCTCTCCGCAAATTCCATTGAAACTCTTACGGATGAGGAACAGAACTGGCTGGAGGAGCATGGGGCGGTCAGGGTTGGATATTTGAAAAGTGATGTAGGTATCAGCCGGGTGGATGCAGAGTCAGAGAAACCGGTAGGAATTATTAACGATTATATCAGTCTGGCTTCCGATTGTATGGGAGAAAAAAGCATAGAATTTCAGACGACAGGCTTTGATTCCCAGGAGGAAGAACTGCAGGCATTAAAGGATAACAGGATTGATATGATTTTTCATATGAACCAGAATCCATATGAAGCTGAGCAGAACGGCATTATATTGTCAAATACTGTTTTTGAAGTCAATGTTGCAGTGCTCACCGGTGTTGAAAAGTTTGATGAAAACAGGAAAAACACAGTGGCGGTGAGCAGAAATAACCTGCTGGGAAAGTGGTATATTTCTTTTAATTATCCTTTCTGGAAAATAAAGGAATATGATTCATCTGCTGAGGTTGAGAAAGCAGTTCGCAGTGGTGAGGCAGACTGCTTTGTTGTGAAGGCAGGACAGTCATTAAAGACGCTGGCAAACAGCAATGTACAGCGTTTTTCTTACGAAACCCGGCGATTCCTGCTTTGCAGTCACCAGGGAAAATATAACATTAATGAATATCCTGAATAAAACCATCCAGACTCTGCCTGCTTCCAGACTTTCAGGTCTGTTTTCTGTATATGAAAACGCACCGGGAAGGGTTACTCTGGCAGAATACATAAAGGATAATTTGCGGGTAGTTTCCATGAGTTTTGTAAGTGTGACCCTGGTTATTATACTGATTATAGTTTACCTGATGATGAAAGCAAGGAAAGCCCAGATTCAGGCAGAAAAGGCTAATGCTGCCAAATCGGATTTTCTTTTCAATATGTCACATGATATCCGTACACCGATGAATGCCCTGCTGGGATACAACGAGCTGATGAAAAGGGAACTGACAGATCCAAAGCTTTTGGATTATCAGGAGAAGATGGAACAGTCTGGAAATCTGCTGCTGTCTATTATCAATAATGTGCTGGACATGGCCAAAATTGAAAGCGGTAAGATGGAACTGGATGAGAATTATGTGAAGATTAGAGATGTTTATCAGGGAGTTTACAAAATTTTCCAGGCAGAAGCGGAGAAAAAGGGTATTCACCTTGAGATGGAATATGAGGTGCAGCATGAACATGTATCTGCGATGAGACAAAGAACAGGGAAATTTTCCTCAATCTGATCAGCAATGCGGTAAAATATACAGCTTCAGGGGGAGCAGTTACCATAAGGATTACAGAGCTTGACTGTGACAGGAAAGACTATGTGAGGATACAGACTCAGGTAATTGATACCGGTATTGGAATGAGTGAAGAATTCCTGCCATCCCTGTTTGAGGCTTTTGCCCGGGAACGCAATACAACAGCCGCAAAGGTTGCAGGAACAGGTCTGGGAATGCCGATCATAAAGAAATATGTTGATATGATGGGCGGAACCATTAAAGCAGAAAGTAAGCTGGGAGAAGGAAGCAAATTTACAGTTATCATGGAATACAGGATTGCTGATAAGGGTTACTACGAGCAGGTTACGGATCCGTCCCCGGATACAGAGGAAACAGACAGGATCAGCGGAAAATATGTTCTGCTGGCTGAGGATAATGACCTGAATGCGGAAATCGCAGAGTTTATCCTGGAGGATATGGGACTTATGGTTGACCGTGTTGAGGATGGAGTTCAATGTGTGGCAAGGATGGAACAGAAACCGGCAGGGACCTACGATCTGATCCTTATGGATATCCAGATGCCGAACATGGATGGCTATAAGGCAACTCAGGCAATCAGAAGGCTGGAAGATAAGAAAAAAAGCCGGTATTCCGATCATAGCTATGACAGCCAATGCATTTGAGGAAGATAGAAAAAAGGCATTTGAAAAAGGAATGAACGGACATATTGCAAAGCCTGTTGATGCAGAAAAGGTTAAGAAAACCATTCTTTCAGCTATACGATGAGATGAAGGGAATGAGGAGAAATAAGAGATGAACGGAGAGGCTCATCTCTTATTTCTTTTTAGGTAGCAGGATTCAAGTTGATTGATGAGTGCATACAAACACATGGCAAACAGGCAGAGAAGACAGATGCTCATGAGGAGCCAATCCATTTTGAACACCTGACTGGAATAAATAATCAGATACCCCAGCCCTTCTTTCGCAGCAAGAAATTCCCCAATGATCACCCCGACCAGACACAATCCGATATTTACCTTCATATTGCTGATGATCGCCGGAATCGAACTTGGAAGCACAACTTTAGTCAGTACCTGATGCCGTTTCCCGCCAAGTGTATAGATCAGCGTCATCTTTCCCGGATCCGCGGACATAAAACTGGTATACAGATTCAGGATGCTTCCGAAGATAGCCACCGACATACCGGCAACAATGATGGTGGTACGTGTGGCACCGAGCCATACGATGAGAAGCGGGGCCAGGGCGGATTTTGGCAGACTGTTTAGAACAACCAGATACGGCTCCAGGATTTCTGAAAGCTTCTTACTGAACCACAGAAGCACCGCCGTCAGGATACTGAAGACGATAACCAGAAGGAAACTTACGATCGTCTCATATAAGGTGACGCCAAGGTGCAGGAAGATGCTGCGGTCTGCGACCATGTCGAGAAAACACCGGGCAATCTTAGAAGGACTGCTAAAGATAAAAGAATCGATGATTTGATGTGAGGCGGTCAGTTCCCAGACAGACAGGAAGACAACCAGAAGGAGAACCCGGGCAGCAGCTACGAACTTTTTGTGCAGCCGGTACTTTGATAAAAAGGTTCTTTGCGCTGTAGAAGATGAGGCGGCGGTAGAGATGGCACTTGCATTGGAAGTGATATTTGTGCCAGAGGCAGCAGGAATCTCAGTCTTTGACATTCGGTTCATCTTCATTTAACTCCTTCCATATCAGATTAAAATAATTCTTGAATTCCGGCGCACTTCTGCGGTTCAACGGAGTATCGTGCTCCAGATGGAACAGCAGAGGAATCGTTTGTTTGATTGTTGCCGGACGATTAGAAAGGACAATGACACGGTCGGCAAGTGAGATCGCTTCCGACAGGTCGTGCGTGACCAAAAGTGCAGATTTTCCTTCATTCCGGATGATCTGACCGATGTCATCGCCAACCTGAAGCCTGGTCTGATAGTCCAGGGCGGAAAAAGGTTCATCCAGAAGAAGAAGCTCCGGCTCCAGGACGAGTGTGCGGATCAGGCAGCACGCTGCCGCATCCCGCCGGACAACTCCGAAGGCCTTGCATTCTTAAAGTCACCGAGTCCATAGATGTCAAGAAGCTCATGTGCCCGTTGCTTCGTACGCGCTGTCAGTGCGTGCTGGACTTCCAGCCCAAGGATTACGTTATTATAAATCGTGCGCCATTCAAAGAGTTCATCGTGCTGTAACATATAGCCGACATTTGTCGTGCTCTCTTTCAAAGGCTTTCCGTTGATCTTAATCTGCCCCTCTGTACAAGGCAGCAGTCCGCAGATCAGTGAAAGCAGTGTAGATTTGCCACACCCGGAAGGCCCCACAATGGCGGCAAATTCGCCTTTTTCAATGAAAATGAGATATCAGACAGAGCCAGGGTCTCCCCTTGCAGAGTATGATACGTGTAAGAAATGTGCTGTAGATTTAAAATCTGTTCCCGAACCGGTTCCATAGAAGACCTCCTACAAGCAAAAAATAACCTATATAAGTAAGATATGCCGCAGACAGAAAACAGGTGAATAAATGTGGTGTGTGTGGTAAAATGCTGATATGGAAATGTCAGAAAGACATTAACACACCAGGAGAGGTCATTATATGTTACAAAAAATAAATTATCAAAAGAACTGGATAGATTAATCAACGGATCTGCAAAAAGAAGAAAAAGTCCCGACGCTTCTGCTTCACAGCTGCTGCGCCCCGTGCAGCAGTTATGTGCTGGAATACTTAAGCAATTACTTCAGGATCACGGTACTTTATTACAACCCGAACATTTACCCGGAGAGTGAATACAGCAAGCGCATCATCGAACAGCAGACACTGATCGGGGCGATGCATACGAAATATCCGGTGCAGTTCATTGCGGGCAGCTATGAGAAAGAGAAATTCTATGCGATGGCAAAGGGACTGGAAGAAGTAAAAGAAGGCGGCGTGCGCTGCTTCAAATGCTATGAACTCCGCTTAAGAGAGGCCGCAGAGATTGCAAAAGCCGGAGGATATGAGTACTTCACGACGACGCTCAGCATCAGCCCGCTTAAGAATGCAGCAAAATTGAATGAGATAGGATTAAAACTTGCAGAAGAGTATGGCGTGGCATATCTGACGTCGGATTTCAAAAAGAAGAATGGATATAAGCGGTCCGTAGAATTATCCGCGCAGTACGGGCTTTACCGGCAGGATTACTGTGGATGTGAATTCTCCATGCGCCAGCGCCTGAAAGAACAGCAGGAAGGAAAAGAACACAGTGAAAATGAATAAATGGAATCAGAAAATTGCATAGATTAAGAAAAAAATCACGTTTCAGTGTGAATAAATATGTAAATTTCTGTAATAATATTTGCTTTTACGCGGAAATGTGTTAAAATCGGAAACAGTAAACTTAAAAATGAAAGGAAGAAATCCATATGGCACAGTTATGGGGAGGCCGTTTCACAAAAGAAACAGACCAGTTAGTATATAATTTCAACGCTTCCATTACATTTGACAAAAGATTCTATAAGCAGGATATCAAAGGTAGTCTTGCACATGTAGCAATGCTTGCAAAGCAGGGAATCTTAACGGAAGAAGAAAAGAACAGATCACAGACGGACTGAATGGCATCCTGGAAGATGTAGAGTCCGGGAAATTAGAGATATCGGATAAATATGAAGACATCCACAGCTTTGTGGAAGCAACACTGATCGACCGCATCGGCGATCCGGGAAAGAAGCTTCACACCGGACGAAGCAGAAATGACCAGGTTGCATTAGATATGAAGCTTTTCACCAGAGACGAGATCCACGAGATCGACGCCCAGGTAAAAGAACTTCTGGAAGTGATCCTTCACGTGATGGAGGAAAATGTCGAGACATACATGCCTGGATTCACACACCTTCAGAAAGCGCAGCCGATCACACTGGCCCACCACATGGGAGCATATTTTGAAATGTTCCGCAGAGACCACGAGAGACTGCAGGACATCGCAAAGCGTATGAATACCTGTCCGCTCGGTTCCGGAGCACTTGCGGGGACAACCTATCCTCTGGACCGTGAGTACACAGCCGAATTACTTGGATTCGACGGACCGACACTCAACAGCATGGACGGGGTATCTGACAGAGATTACTTATTAGAACTGTTATCTGCACTCAGCATCATCATGATGCACCTGAGTAGATTCTGTGAGGAAGTCATCATCTGGAATTCGAATGAATACCAGTTCGTGGAGATCGATGACGCATACAGCACCGGAAGCAGTATCATGCCGCAGAAGAAGAACCCGGATATCGCAGAACTCGTAAGAGGTAAGACAGGACGCGTATATGGTGCATTAAATGCACTGCTTACAACGATGAAAGGTATTCCTCTTGCATACAATAAAGACATGCAGGAAGATAAAGAATGGGCATTCGATGCCATGGATACCGCAAAAGGATGCATCACATTATTTGCCGGTATGTTAAAGACCATGCAGTTCAACAAAGACCGCATGGAAGAAAGTGCAAAACACGGATTCACCAACGCAACAGATGCGGCAGAGACTATCTGGTAAATCACGGTGTACCATTCAGAGATGCACACGGCATCGTAGGAAAACTGGTGCTGACCTGTATCGAGAAGAAGATCCCGTTAGATGAACTTCCGCTGGAAGAGTACAAGAAGATCTCACCGGTATTTGAAGAAGACATATATGAAGCAATTGATCTTGAGACATGTGTGAATAAGCGTATCACGATCGGAGCACCGGGAAGGATGCGATGACGAAGTCGATCGCAGCTTATAAGAAATACATGGCTGAAATAAAAAACAAAAAAAGGGAGAGAAAAGAAGATGGAGAAGAAATTAAGAGTAGGTATTTTAGGAGCAACAGGAATGGTTGGACAGCGTTTTATCTCATTGCTTGAAAATCACCCTTGGTTCGAGGTAGTAACAGTAGCAGCAAGCCCGCGTTCAGCAGGAAAGACATACGAAGAGGCAGTCGGCGGACGTTGGAAAATGGATACACCAATGCCGGAAGGCGTGAAGAAACTGATCGTAAAGAATGTAAATGAAGTAGAAGAAGTAGCTTCTACCGTAGATTTTGTATTCAGTGCCGTAGACATGACAAAAGACGAGATCAAAGCGATCGAAGAAGCATATGCAAAGACAGAGACACCGGTTGTATCAAACAACAGCGCACACCGCTGGACAAAAGATGTACCGATGGTAGTACCTGAGATCAACGCAGCGCACTTCGACCTGATCAAGACTCAGAAAGAACGTCTCGGAACAACACGCGGATTCATCGCAGTAAAACCAAACTGCTCAATCCAGAGCTACACACCTGCACTTGCAGCATGGAAAGAATTCGGACCAAAAGAAGTTGTTGTTACAACATATCAGGCAATCTCCGGAGCAGGTAAGACGTTCAAAGACTGGCCGGAAATGATCGAGAACATCATCCCGTATATCGGCGGAGAAGAAGAAAAGAGTGAGAAAGAACCTCTGCGTGTACTCGGAACACTGGAAAATGGTGAAATTAAACTTGCAGAAGAGCCAAGGATCACATGCCAGTGCTTAAGAGTACCTGTACTGAACGGACACACAGCAGCTGTATTCATCAACTTCGAGAAGAAGCCAACCAAAGAACAGCTGATCGAAAAACTGGAAAGCTTCAAGGGATTCCCACAGGAAGAAGATCTTCCGAGCGCACCAAAACAGTTCATCCAGTACCTGTCAGAAGACGACAGACCACAGGTAAAAGCTGATGTTAACTACGAGAACGGAATGGGCGTATCCATCGGACGTCTGAGAGAAGACAGCATGTATGATTACAAATTCATCGGACTGTCACACAATACTGTTCGTGGTGCAGCAGGCGGAGCTGTGCTTTGTGCTGAAGCACTTACTGCTAAGGGATATATCCAGGCGAAATAAATGTAATTGCTATTTAATCCATGAAGCGGCTGATATCGGCCGGACTTCTTACTTTCTTCCTTATGTTATCGCATGCTGTAATGTGTTAAATAACAATTGCATTCATATATACTTCCATGTTAAAATAATCCAAAGCATATTTTCAAAAAAGTCTTACGGTGATATCACTATCTTACGTCTTACAGCATTTCGGAAATCTATGCTTTATACCAGATTGATATAATAAGCAGGAGAGATTTCGAGTGAGAGACGGAAAGATCCTCCTGTAAAAAGAGCAAAGGAGGAATATAATAATTTCAAAATATAACAATAAAA
>ENA-OQDF01000982-OQDF01000982.1-human-gut-metagenome-genome-assembly--contig:-NODE-982-length-11837-cov-4.295559_pt1 | contig 11837 bp, 10 predicted proteins | sample MGYA00242769_ERZ504597 | MGnify/ENA primary metagenome ERZ504597 (study PRJEB26092, sample SAMD00036305) | human gut metagenome | host: Homo sapiens | study: EMG produced TPA metagenomics assembly of...
GTCTTTTTTATCCCTATAATAGTTTTTCAGGCGGTTTGCTGTGATTGCATACAACCAGGTAGCTATACTACCTTTTTCTTCATCATAACTGTCCATATTCTGTAAAAAGACAGAAATACATCTCCAGTCAGTTCTTCCGCTTCATACAGATCAGGAACTCTTTTATGTATAAATGTCAAAATTTCAGATAATATTCCTGATAAATACGCTCAAACTCCTCATACTTCATCCTCCGCCTCTTCATAAGACTCAATCTCTGCATAGAGATGTTTATCTTCTTTCACATCTTCCTCTGGCTCGTACAGTTCTTTACACTCCTTATCTGTATACATAATGTAATAAGAATTATCGTCATGAAGCATGATCCATACATGATTATCTGCTGGAACCGTGATTGCATAATCCTTTTCCTGCTCTGTACCAGGAGCTGCAGTAACTGTCACATTACGTACATCACCTTCTGCTTTTTCTGCTTCTTCGTACTTTTCACAGAGATCTGCTACATCCTCAGGTCTGTCCACGCCGTAGGAGAATTCCATCTTCGAAGCTTCTTCTGAAGTGCCGTCCTTATGATTCAGAATCTGAGTATGTTTCAGTGGTCTGTAATCATCCGAAGCAACCACATATTCCATAGAAATCCAGTCTCCCTCTGTATAAGATTCTCCATCGCCCTGAGAATTCAGTGTGCTCTGCGTAAGTTCTTCAGGTACTTTTGTCTGTATAATGATCGTATCACCATCGTCCTTCAGATCCGTCAACTTCTTCCTCCAGTGGTTTCATCTGTATAAAAGCTTATAATGACATCTGCAATTTCCATCTGCTTCATCAATATACAGACAGGAGAGAATACTCATCTCCTTCATTTTCCGTATTTTAATTCGCCATCCTTATAGAGCATCTGGGTAGTACCATACATATCTACATACATCACTTCAGAATCTTCATAATCATATACCTTTGTATTCTGCAGTATATATTCACAGGTAGCTTCATAGCTTTTATGATTGCTTACAAGACTGTCTGTTTCTCCTGCTTTCATCATCTGTTCCAGTGCATTGTCTTTTGTCAGTTCAGGTAACGTATCCGATGCCTGGACACTCACACATCCTGCTCCCAGAGTTCCCATAATCAGTGCCGTCACAATAATCATTCTTTTCTTCATTTTTTAGTCTCCTTTCTTTTGAATGTTTTTGTGGCTATATTATTTATATTTTTATATTATTTGAATTTAATTCCCTTGTCCATATTTTTGCGTGAATAGTCAAAATATAGCGTAAAAAGGCCTTCATATGATTTGATTTTGCCTTCTGCCAATGGTATACTTATTTTTAATAGGTAACCTGACCATTATCTATCTTTATGACAGGAGGGTTTTATGATAGCATTGCGTTATTTCTGCGGATTTTCTCTTCAGATTTTTCCTTATGCATTTTTCTGTTTGTATCCATTTCGGGATCGTTTCCGCTTAAGCACAAAAAAGACAATGCTCATGGCACTGTCCATTTTTATTGTAATGGTCATTCCGTTTTCTCTTATCGCACAGTTCAACATTGGCGGTGATTACAAAGAGCTAATCTGGAATGTTATTTTTTATATTGCCCTGCTACTGTTCGGAGTGTTGTATTGTTTTATCATCCAGGCAAAAATAGCAGAAAAACTATTTGTATTTTTTGTTGTAATGAGCTACGGATTCTTTGTTACAAGCACCGTTACCTTTTTGCACCGTACTTCCGGTTTCCATCCGATTATTTTATGTATCCGCCTTTGCACTGGCTCTCACACTTATCATAAATCTGGTTCTTGCGAAACCATTTCTCATACTGATGGAGCGAATCCGTACTATGATTAATGCAGATCTGGAATCACGGATCTGGAAGATTCTCTGCTCCCTCCCTGCTTTGTTTATTCTGATTGCCAGCATTGCACAGTTCTCAAGCATAATAAATCTTTCCAATAATATAGTTGTCCATGTTATGTTTGTACTGTTTGCAGTATTTGCTTTCATGGTGTATGCCGTATTCTTCAGTGTCATGGGATACATCCGCAGCAAACAGGAAGAACAGCGGATTTCCGAGCGCATGCTGGAAAGCTACCGGAATCAGGCAGAAAACAACGAACATATTCTGGAAATACACCATGAGATCCGGCATCATATGAATGCCCTGTCCTCCTATCTTAAACAGGAGGACTATGCAGGTGCCAGACAGTATATACAGAAATTTACTGAAGAAGCCGAACAGCTTCCTTTTGTCACCTACACAGCCAATGCTCTGGTTAATTCCATCCTTTCAGAATTTGCAGAACGTGCCAGCCGTTATAAAGCCATAGTGGAGTACAGTATTATCATTGGCAGAAGACTCAACATGGAAGACATTGATTTGTGCCGGATGTTGACAAATATATTGGAAAATGCAGTAGAAGGGTGTCAGAAGGTTTCTGAAGGACAGCGGGTCATCCGGCTGAATCTCCATTCAAAGGGAAATTTTCTGTTTATTAAATGTGAAAACTCCTGCAATGAGGATAACTTGAGAATCACGAATGGAAAATATAAATCCAATAAAAAGAACAGTGACAGACACGGTTACGGTCTTAAGATCATCAATGGAATCGCCGAAAAATACAATGGTATACTGAGCGTACAGGTACGTGGTGGCTTTTTTGCTGTAACAACAACACTTTGTCTTGACGAAAATAACGAATAATAGGGGGGGGCTTTCACTATGTACCATATTGCCATCTGTGATGATGAACCGATTTTTTTAACACAGATATCAGAAATGATCATCGATATTTTAGCATCCATGGGAGAATCCTGTGAGATTCGAAAATATACTTCTATTTCAGAATTAAAAAATACATTGCAGAATACTCCCAAAAGCTGTGACATTCTGATTCTTGATATTATGCTGGGTGAAAACAATGGGATCAGCTTTGCAGAATGTCTCCGTGACACTGAAAACCAAATTCCCGTTATCTTCATTTCCAGCAGTAAGGAATTTGTATTCGATGCATATTCTGCTGAACCTGTAGGTTATATCCTTAAGCCGGTCAGCCGTCAAAAACTTGCAGAAGCACTAACCCGTGCAATCCGACATCTGATCCCGAAATCCATTATAATCGACACTCCGTCCAGAACTGTATCCTTTCATATCAGGGATATTACCTATATTGAAATAATCAATAAAGAACTGCAGATTCACCTTCAGGACGGTACTGTCACGAAGATATATAAATCCCTTTCTGCAGTCCGTGAAATTCTGCCGAAAGATATCTTCGTGCAATGTCACAGATGCTACATTGTTTCTCTGTATGCTATCCGTTCAATCAGACGCTTTGAAATCACACTGAATAATCATGAAATAATCCCGGTCAGCAAATACAGCTACCGGGATGTCCAGGAACAATTACAGCAATACGCTGCAAAATGGTTTTAATTTTTCCAAACAGCAGAAAACGGCGGTCTTATCGACCGCCGTTTTCTCATTGATATTTTGCAACAAGCTCTCCGGCATTTGCTTTCACATCATCGGAAACAAGCCCCGGGAATTCCTCTTCCAGTTCATTCAGGATATTCAGAATATCTTCTTTTTCCTGACCGGTACTGATAACAACCTCGCAATAGTTGATCTTCTCCATACCTGCCACTGAGGTTTCCAGCTGCATAATATAATCCACATGCGGATTCCCATATAATCGGATCAGATCCTCCTGCGACCTTGCTTTCATCTTAAAGTTCAATGCATATTTCAGGTTCCGTTTCATACTATAATTTTGTCAGTTCCGAGTATGCTGTCCACAAAAATAGATAGTGGATTTCTTCCCTCCATGCAGCCGTTGTTGTTGTCATTCCGGACCATCTTGGATTAATTTCGATAATATACCATTCTCCTGCCCGGTAAACCAGATCGACTTGCACTGTTCCTTCAAATTTCAAACTCTGTGCCATATTAAGCAGTTCTTCCTGTACCTTTTCAAAATGATAGGAAGGATCCGTCACCGGACCAAATTTTACAGAGCTTAACGGATCTGTAATGCCCTCTTTTGTTACAGAAAAGGCAATCGGCGGAAGGACACTGTAACGTCCCTCTACACCATGAATTTCCGTTCCGAACTGTTCTCCCTGGATCAGTTCTTCCACCATTATATCTGAATTGTTCCGATCGGAATTAAGAAAGCTCTCTACTTCCTCATAGGAGTTCATGACTTCCACTCCGATTGACCCTGCACCTAATGTATCCTTCACAATGACCGGAAAGTTCATTTCCTTAATCCGATAAAAAACATATTCCTTATATACATTTATACTGACACCCGGATTCTTCTTCTCCGCAAGAAACAGCTCATGGTGAATATAGATTCCCTTTGCCGCTTTGACAAAGCTGCGGAACATGATATTACTACGCCACTTATCAAATGCTGCCACTGACACCAGCGTATTATTGGCAATGGTTGCAATTCCTCTTTTCTGTAATTCCTCAGCAATGAGAGCGGTCTTGATCGGTACCCAGTCAAAGGGAACGGCTCCCGATGCAATTGCTACAGCAATATCCGGCTTCTGCTGTGCAATCAGCTCTGCCGTATCCTCCGCACTCATTCCACTCTCCAAAAGCACGTATTTCACCTTCTCAGGTTTTTTGCAGATTTCCCCATCTGCCACGTCAAAAATGTAAGAACCATTCAGGGGTCCTGCTACAACAAATTCGCAGTCCGGATAAAGCCGGTCCATTTCATCCCAGGTATCTGCCCGGAACGGCTGGTAGGTTGTTTTTGTTGATGAATTGGAATGTGCTGATGTTGACGCACTATAAAATACAATACGCATAATCTCTTCCTCCGCCTATTTTCTATTATTCAAACTGTGCCTGATATAATCTGGCATAGGCTCCGTTTTGTGCTAATAGCTCTTTGTGGCTGCCCTGCTCCACGATATGTCCGTTCTCCATAACCAGGATCACGTCTGCATTGCGAATTGTGGACAGACGGTGGGCAATGACAAAGCTTGTCCGTCCCTCCCGCAGCTTATCAAGTGCCTGATCAATCATGGCTTCGGTTCTGGTATCTACAGAACTTGTTGCCTCATCCAAAATGAGAATATTCGGTTTCACAAGAAATGCCCTGCAGATCGTCAACAACTGCTTTTCTCCGGCAGAAAGGCTTGACATTTCATTGGAAATTACAGTCTGATAACCATCAGGCAGTGTACTTACAAACTGATCCACGAAGGTCTCCCGGCATGCATTCCGGAATTCTTCTTCCGTGATTTCCCGTTTCAAACCATATTTCAGATTGTCTCCGATCGTTCCTTTATACACCCAGGTGTCCTGCAGAACCATTGCAATGTTCTCCCGCAGGCATGCTCTTGTAAGGTCGTGAATTTCTACTTTGTCATCAAAAATAATTTCTCCAATGTTTACTTCATAAAATCGTTCGATCAGATTTACAAGTGTTGTCTTGCCGGCACCAGTTCCTCCAACAATAGCGACCATCTGGCCCGGTTCTACAACAAGGTTCATATGTTCGATCAGCTTCCTCTCAGGTACATAAGAAAAGCTCACATCCCGGAAATCGATCTTTCCCTGCAACCGGTAGCTCTCTCTGGCTTCCGGTTTTTCTTCAGCCTGATCTTCACTGTCTAACAGCTCATAGATCCGGTCAAGAGACGCTATTCCGGACTGCAGTGAAGAATACGCCTGGGACAGCTTGGAAAAGGGTGTCTGAAACTGTCTGGTATACTGAATAAATGCCTGCACATCTCCGACCGTCATCTGTCCGGATATTACCCGTAAAGCACCTCCCAATGCCACAATCACATAATTCAGATTCGTAAAGAACCGGGACAATGGCTGAATCAAGTTCGATACGGCCATAGCTTTGAAGGAAGATTCATACAGCAGACGATTCTGCTTCCTGAAAGCTTCCACGAACTTCTCTTCCTGACCATAAAGCTTCACAATATTGTGTCCGTTCACACTCTCTTCCACATTACTGTTAATCATTCCGGTATAATACCACTGCTTCTGATATTCCTTACGCACAAACCTGGAAATCAGGGTCACAATCCAGCCCGAGACCGGAATAATGATCACAGTGATCAATGCCAGCCTCCAGTTAATTGCAGTCATCATGACAATCATCCCGACCAGCTGGAAAATACTGTAAATCGTATCTGCACCGGAAGAATTCAGAGTCGTGACCACATTATCAATATCATTTGTGGTCCGGCTCATGATATCTCCGCGACTGTTTGTATCAAAATAATTTAATGGCAGCGACCATAGCTTTGTCTCTACCTGACTGCGCAATTCTTTCGCCGTATCAGAGATGATCCGTGTGGAAAACCATGCGGATAGCCATTTCGATACGAACTGGATCAGAAAAATCACACTCGATATCCCTGCCCAGAAGAAAAAACGGTCCCAGTGAATGTTACTGCTTACCGGGTTTGACATATCCTGTACAATGGAATCCGTTGCATACCCCAGATACTGCGGTCCCAGCGCTGTAGCAACCGCTGAAATAATAATACTGAACAGCATAAGAGCGGTCAGCATCTTATTTTTAAAGAAGAAGAGCTTTAACAGCCGCTTGAAAGACCCCTTTTGTATGGTCTTTTTCTGCTTTGTACTCATGATGCCACCTCCTTATCTGTGGGCTGGGAAGCCACAATTTCCTGATAAGTCCGGCTGCTTTGCATGAGTTCTTCATGTGTTCCAACCGCTTCAATACGTCCCTGATTCATCACAAGGATCTGGTCAGCATCCTTAATGGTACTGATTCTCTGTGCAACAATAATCACAGCCGCATTCTGTGTAACCGGCTTCAGTGCTCTTCGCAGCTCCTGGTCTGTCCGGTAATCCAGTGCAGAGAACGAATCATCAAACAAATAGATGGAGGGTCTGCGGACAATTGCTCTTGCGATTGCAAGCCGCTGCCGCTGCCCGCCCGAAAAGTTTGTTCCCCCTTCGGAAACCTTCATCTTAAGACCACGTTCGTTTTTCTCCACGAACTCCTTTGCCTGCGCAATCGAAAGAGCCTCCCAGAGTTCTTCCTGTGTTGCATCCGGTTTTCCATCCCGCAGATTGTCCTCCAGTGTCCCCGAAAACAGGAAAGCCTTCTGCGGAACCATGCCGATTGCCTGATCAAGCTCATGCCTTAACAGCTTCCGGACATCCATGCCATCTACGAAGACCGTCCCCTCTGTCACATCTGCAAGACGTGGAATCATATCAAGCAAGGTAGTCTTACCACATCCGGTAGATCCGATAATCGCCGTCGTTTTACCCGGCTGTGCGCAGAAGGAAATGTCCTTCAATACAGGCTCCACCTGCTCATTATCCGGTGCATAGGAATACGTCACATGTTCAAAACATATTTCTCCCCGGAACTGCTCTGGCAAAAAGCATCCTCTCTGTCCTGAATTTCACTTTCACTGTTTAAAATCTCTTCAATACGTGTAACCGATACCTCGGCTCTTGGTAGCATAATAAAAATCATGGAAGCCATCAGGGTTGCTGTCAGAATAAAGGATATGTAGGTTACGAAGCCGATCACCTGTCCAATCTGTACCTGACCGTTTCCCGCCATACGGCCGCCAAGCCAGATCAGCGAAATATTGGCAAAGCTCATTGTCAGGGTAAAGATTGGCTGCATCAGCCCTGTAATCTTACCGATGCTGGTATTAATCCTTGAAAGATCTCCGTTAATCCGTTCAAAGCGTTCCTTCTCGCCTTGTTCCTTCGTAAAGGCCTTTACCACACGGACACCGGAAATCTGATCCCTGAGTACAGTATTCATCTCATCTATTTTCGTCTGCTGTTCTCTATAATAAGGAAGGATCAGCTTTAAAAATACCACAGAAACCCCAAGCAACAGGGGTATCGTCACAAGCAATACCACCGAAAGCTTCACGCTTTGGGACAAGGCAAGCACAAGACCTCCGATAAACATCATCGGTGCTGCAATAATCGCGGTAAATAAGAACGTAATAAACTGGGTTACCTGCTGTACATCGTTTGTTGCCCTGGTAATCAGCGTAGGAGCTCCCATGCTTCCGATCATCCTGCGTGAAAAATGCATCAGCTTCTCATAAACCTGCTCCCTCAATCCCGTCCGGTCATCAGTGCCACCTTTGCTCCGAAAATACCAGCCAAGGTTGATAGCAGAAACTGGATAAAGGCTATTCCCAGCATGAGAATTCCCTGATGCATGATATATGCAGCATCCGCATTCGCCACACCATAATCGATCACTCTGGAATTGATTGTTGGCAGATACATGGTTAAAAAGGACTGACCAAGCTGCAGTAAAATGACCAGTATCAAAAGTCCCCTGTATGGGCTTAATACTCTTCGCAAAATCCGGTCATGCCTGTCCCTCCATAAAATCATCAATAACGGAAGCATATGCATCCATCATCTTACGCCCCGGCATACCCGGAAATGCATTTACCTCTGCCAGCACATACTCTCCATCACCAATCATAAGATCCAGTCCGATAATCGGAAGATCAAATATGGACGCCACCTTTTCACAGAATACCTTTTCTTCTTCGGTAAGAGTCTTCTCCTGTGTAGTTCCACCCACATGTACATTCGAACGGAATTCATCAGGATTCGATGCATGGCGCTCCATCGAAAAATAATATCTGCCATGGAGAACAACAACACGGATGTCTCTTCCTTTGGAAGTAGCAATATATTCCTGTGCCACATAAGCCTGTCCATAGGAAAGAGTTGCAAAGTAATCCTTAAGCTCCTGGCCGTTATGGATCAGTTCTACACCAATCCCGCCAAATCCACTGTCCGGCTTCACAACAAATGGATAACCAAAACGACCAGACAGTGTTTCGGGATCAGAATCTTTGAAAAACACCATCGTATCAGGCACCCGTATTCCATTCTGTGCAAGTCTCTGATAAGTTGCAATCTTACTTCTTGCGACCTGAAGCTCACGCAGATTTAAAATAGATGGAATTCCCGCATCCTGAAGCATATTCTCCAGAATAAATCCATCCGTGGATCCAAGCAGTGGCCAGAAATAATCCGGCTTTTCCATTTTTTCGCCCAGACAGGTGATCGCAAGCTCCCCGTTCCTGCAAATTTCAATCGTGGAATATTCGCAGAAAAGCACTTCCTTATCTTTACCTATCAGTGCCTGCATCTGCCTTCTTCCATTTGTCTTAACATCTTCCACAGTACTATCCTGGCTTGCTACTAAAGCTAAAATTTTCATAGGCTCCCCCTTTTATTTTCACAAAGTCCTTCCATTTATTTTACAAGCTCCACTCCGTATTCTGTCTGACTGAAAAAGAATTTCCGCTGCAGTTCATTCCGGATGATGTGCACAGGCTTCAGCTGTGCCGGCGCAATTCCCTTCATTATCATCAGATCACGGTATAAGCTATATGTCTCCGGCTCTAAGATATTTAACTTAGTTGGCGCACAGATTCCTTTTGCCACCTTATCTCCCATGGACGGATTGGCCTTAGCAAGATTCCTCTCCAGAAAAAAGCGGATTTCCTTTGCTTTCATCCCCTCCGGAAGGCTTTCGATTTCCATAAAATAAGTATAACGTGGAGGAACATGTTCAACATCCGGATATACTGTAAAATCAATCATGTCAAAGCCAAGCTGCTTTGCTGTATCCTCTGCGGCAGTCCTGAGTGCCACTTCTGTTGTCTTCTCCCCCATAACACTGACTGTCTGATCAATACGTCCGATGAATTCCAGAATCGGCAGATTCTTATATTTCCTGCAATCTTTACCGCATCACGCATACGATACCGGTAAAAACCGGAAAGATTCGTAACAATCACTTCATATTCTTTACCTGTCTCAAGCTGATCTATCGTTACTATTTTGGAGAAATCATCATCTGCGTCTGTCGGCAGAAATTCATAGAACATACTGTCCGGAACCGGCACGCTCTTCTCATCATTTAACCGGTACGGGACACTGATCATGCCTTCAGATGCATTAATTCCGGTAAAATAACGGGCTATTTTTTCTCCCATATATTTCTCTTTGATCTTATCAGCATAAACCTTAAATCCACCGGAACCGACACCGGTAAGGAACTGTGCATGAGGCCACAGCTTCGGTACAATCGGTTCCTCAAACCCCTGCATGAAAATTCCCCTCAGTTCCTGCGCTCTCTCCGGCATGGGCTGAATTTTCTTTAAGAGACTGGAACGGACTTCCTCTGACATTTTAATACCCAGATCAATCGTTCCCTGTTCAATATCATTAACCAGAAGCTCCCAATTCTGTTCCATATAACGCAATACTTCCAGTAAAAATCCAAGAAAGTTCGCTGCCATATTCGTAAGATCCTGGTCCATCAGTCCGAAACGTGCATGCAGATATCTGGTGTTGGTTTCCGATTCCGGATAAATTGCTTCATCGGGAGATGTAAAACTCATTCCGAGGTAAGGGCGGAATTCACCGATCATTTTTACTGACAAAGCTCCATAAGTAACACCGCTTTTCACGTGCTGGATCTCTGCAATGGATTCCGCAATGGACATATTCCGTCCGTTGATCCAGTCTTCTCCGAGTTCTTTTGCGACCAGCCCCATACGGTAGGGACCATTATACTTCTGAAAAACCTGAAAAGCCTCTTCCGTCAACGGTATACGCTTGGGATTTCCAACCGTTCCTGAAGACTTGTTATAATGTACAACCTTACCGGAGGTAATCAGATTCTCCTCCCCATCCTCACTCATTCTTAAAATATAGCCTGCATAATCATCGTATACACTGACCGGAACCTTCTTCTGGTATTCTTCTATGGAATGAATATCCGCAAAGCCATATTTCCTTCCATATTCCGTATCCTTATTCTGTTCCAGAATCCTTAAAAGCAGCTTTTCATTTTCCCCCATGGGATTCTCTGCCATCCGATTCAATGCTTCCACTACCGGTATTCCCAATTTGATCTGTTGCAGATTTCCCTGTCCGGCAGGTGTTAATTTTCTCTCTTCAATTGCCATATTCTTTTCCCCATTTTCATCCGTCTTTTATTGTTCGACTGTCAAAATACTGTCAAATCCGGTCGCTTCAAATACTTCCATAATAATTTCATTGACATGCTTTACAACCATACTTCCCTTTGCTGCATTCATTTTCTTCTGACAGGATAAAAGCACTCTTAATCCGGCACTGGAAAGATATGCAAGATCGGTAAAGTCCAGAACAAGCTCGGTAACTCCATCAAGCTTTTGGAAAATCTCCTTCTCAAATTCCGGTGCTGTTGCAGAGTCCATTCTTCCTTCCAAAGCAACCTCCATTTTCTTTCCCTGTGTTTTAACATCAAATTTCATTGATTTAACCCCCTCCATTATCCTGTTATACCATCATAGCCTGAGAACTTTTTACTATATCTGGTAAAACTTTCTTCTATTTTTCTTCCTTCTTTTAACTGTTTTTATATCTATATTATAAAGAGGCAGGATCATGGAAAGTCCTGTCTTTAATGTTAAAAATATAAGATTTAGAAATTAGCTTAAAGTAATATATTAAGTTTTAAAAGTATTTACAACCAAATAGTATTCCTATATCTACTTACAATGTATGGATCATGTGTAACCATAATGATTGTTTTACCTTCTTGATTTAATTTATCAAGTACATCTAAAACTAAATCTCTATTAGCTACATCAAGTGAACCTGTAGGCTCATCAGCTAAAATTATTTCACAGTTTTTTAAAAGTAAACGTGCCAACGCTACACGTTGTTGTTCGCCTCCTGAAAGATTATAGATTTTCTGAGATAACGAAATGTTTAATTGCAATCCTTTCAACACTTCCTCTTGCTTTTGTTTCCATTTAGATTTTGGTA
>ENA-OQDF01000984-OQDF01000984.1-human-gut-metagenome-genome-assembly--contig:-NODE-984-length-11825-cov-7.497863_pt1 | contig 11825 bp, 11 predicted proteins | sample MGYA00242769_ERZ504597 | MGnify/ENA primary metagenome ERZ504597 (study PRJEB26092, sample SAMD00036305) | human gut metagenome | host: Homo sapiens | study: EMG produced TPA metagenomics assembly of...
TGTCGCCGGCTTCGACTTCGGCGCCGATGCGGATGATGCCACGCTCGTCGAGGTTGGCCACCGCGTCCTCGCCGACGTTCGGCAGGTCGCGGGTGATCTCTTCGGCGCCCAGCTTGGTTTCGCGGGCATCGATCTCGTACTCCTCGATGTGGATGGAGCTCAGGGTGTCGTCCTGCACGAGGCGCTGGGAGATGATCACAGCATCCTCGTAGTTGTAGCCGTTCCACGGCATGAAGGCGATGAGCAGGTTCTTGCCCAGTGCCATCTCGCCCTTCTGGGTTGCCGGACCATCGGCCAGCACGGTGCCGGCTTCCACGCGTTCGCCGTCGTGGATGAGCGGGACCTGGTTGTAGCAGGTGGTCTGGTTGGAGCGCTGGAACTTGGCCAGCTTGTAGGAGCTGGTGGTGCCATCGTCGTTCATGGTACGGATGATGTCGGCGGACACGTAGGTCACCACGCCCGGCTTCTCGGCCAGGATGACGTCGCCGGAATCGACGGCGGCGCGCCCATTCGGCGCCGGTGCCCACGAGCGGACGCTCGGATTCGATCAGCGGCACGGCCTGACGCTGCATGTTGGTGCCCATCAGCGCTCGGTGTCCCTCATCGTGCTCCAGGAACGGAATCAGGGAGGCGCCGACGGAAACCATCTGACGCGGGGAGACGTCCATGTAATCGACGGAGCTGACCGGCACATCGACCGCTTCCTCTTCGCCGACTCGGGCAAGGGCCTGCTTCTTGACGAAGTTGCCGTTCTCGTCGAGCTCCTGGTTGGCCTGGGCGATGACGTGCTCGGCATCGCGGTCTGCGGTCATGTACTCGACTTCGTCGGTGACGTGGCCGTTGACGACCTTGCGGTACGGGGTCTCGATGAAACCGAACGGGTTGATGCGTCCGAAGGTTGCCAGGGAGCCGATCAGACCGATGTTCGGCCTCAGGAGACTCGATCGGGCACATACGGCCGAAATGGGACGGGTGCACGTCTCGCACTTCCATGGAGGCGCGGTCGCGGGACAGGCCGCCGGGGCCCAGAGCGGACAGACGACGCTTGTTGGTCACGCCAGCCAGCGGGTTGTTCTGATCCATGAACTGGGACAGCTGGGAGGTTCCGAAGAACTCCTTGATGGTGGCGTTCACCGGACGGATGTTGATCAGGGACTGCGGGGTGATGGCCTCGGGATCCTGGGTGGTCATACGTTCGCGGACCACACGCTCCATACGGCTCAGACCGGTGCGCAGCTGGTTCTGGATCAGCTCGCCGACCTGGCGGATACGACGGTTGCCGAAGTGGTCGATATCGTCGACGTCCACGCGCAGGTCAACGTCCTTGCCGTCGCGCTTGCCCGGGAACTTGGTCTCGCCCGCATGCAGGGTGACCAGGTACTTGATGGTGGCGATGATGTCTTCGCGGGATAGGCTGCGGTCGTTGACGTCCTTTTCCAGACCAAGCTTGCGGTTGATCTTGTAACGGCCGACGCGGGCCAGATCGTAACGCTTGGTGTTGAAGTAGAAGGAGTCCAGCAGGTTCTTGCCGGCTTCCGGAGTCGGGGTGTCGGCCGGACGGATCTTGCGGTACAGGTCGGTCAGGGCCTCGTCCTGGGTCTGCACGGTCTCCTTGGCGAGCGCGTCCATGACCAGCGGGTAGTCCTTGAAGCGTCGGCAATTTCATCCTTGGTCATGCCGATGGCCATGAGGAACACGATGGCGGACTGCTTGCGCTTGCGGTCCACGCGCACGCCGAGGACGTCGCGCTTGTCGATCTCGAACTCGAGCCATGCGCCACGGCTCGGATGATCTTCGCGCCGAAGACTTCCTTATCGGAGGTACGGTCCTGGGAACGGTCGAAGTACACGCCCGGGGAACGCACGAGCTGGGACACGATCACTCGCTCGGTGCCGCCGATGATAAAGGTGCCGTGCGGGGTCTGCAGCGGGAAATCGCCCATGAACACGGTCTGGGACTTGATTTCGCCGGTGTCGCCGTTCTCGAATTCGGCGTTCACGTACAGCGGCGCGGAGTAGGTGTAATCCTTCTCCTTGCATTCCTGCACGGTGTGGCGCGGTTCTTCGAAGTACGGATCGGAGAAGGTCAGGCTCATGGTCTGAGCGAAGTTCTCGATCGGGGAGATCTCCTGGAAGACCTCATCAAGACCGGAGGTGTGCGGCACGGTGTTGGTGCCGTTCTCCAGATCCTCCTGGACTCGCTTCTGCCAGCGCTCGTTGCCGATGAGCCAGTCAAAGCTGTCAGTCTGTACACCCAACAGGTAGGGTACATCAATGGGCTCGCGGATGGAGCCGAAGTTCACACGGTCCGACGCTTTGTGCAGATCAATATCATGCTGGTCGGCGCGTGCGATGATGGTGGTGGTGTTCGTCGTAGCCTCAGCCAATGGACGTTCCTTATCGCTCGCTAATCGTATCGATATGTTTCCCCGGAAGCGCTCTCATTGGCCACCATATGCCTAATACGCGGGCGCCTCTTCCTTGTCAGCGTGCCCGCTATATGACACGCATCTACGCAAAGTCATTAGAATAACATAACCTGTAGATTTTATTCCACTGTGATGCCGACCGGTTCCGACTTGGTTTTCGCATGGCCTTTGACCGACAGTTGGGCCGAATACACGCCACGGTCCACGTTCGGCAGGTCCGCCGCGTCGGCGCATTCGCTGCCGGAACGCACGCCCGGCCAAGTGATCGTCTGCTTGACCTCGTCGCCCTTGGCTATCAGCCGGTAATCCGTGTCCACGGGGCATACGTTCGATTTCCAGACCACGTCCTTGCCCGACTTGATCGTCAGCACCATGCCCGCCTGGGACACGTCGATCAGACAGCCAGCCTTGCCGGAACCGTTGTATTTCACGGAAGCGGTGAAGTCCATCGTGCCGCCCACACCGAAGCTCGATGCGGCCGGAGTAAGCGACAGCGCGACGTTGGATGCGTCGCAATCGGGAACGCTGCTTTTCTGCTGTTGGGTCGGCGACGGCACCTCCTTGCGGGAGATCGCGTAAACATCGGCATGGTGGATTTCGCGGTTGACAGCGACGACGCCCTGCGTCAGCGAATACAGGCAGAATACGATGAAGCTCAGCACCAGCACCGTCGCGATACCGAAAACGATGCGGCGGCGGCGATACATCGCCTGCTGTTGTTTCGTACGTTTCTTACCGGTCCGCGGGGAGGTCTTGTAAGCCATGGCTCCCAGTCTAGCGTGTCATCCTCCGTGCGGCACCGCGGCCGCACGCACCACGCATGCCGTGTACGTTACACCGGCAGCCGCACCCCTCCCCCGGGCAGGATTTCGATCAGACCGTCCTCGTCAAGCGACGCGATGCATTTGTCCAGCTGCACGTGGTCTTTCCACAGCCGTTCGACGCTCTTGCGATCAAGCACCGTCTCGCCATCCGGCAGGCCGCGCAGCGCGTTCAGCACCAGCCGCGCACCTGCCGGTCCGTACCTTGGAATCGTTGGCGTGGTCGCGTACGCCGCTGCCCCAATCCCGGTCTTCCGTTGCGTAGGAACGCGCATTTTCCGGCGATCGGACAGGCTTCGCATAATGGCGATTTCGCAGTGCACACCGTCGCGCCGAGTTCCATGACGGCCTGGTTCCACACGACGGACGGGCGATCGAAACGACGGCATTTCGCGGAATCATCGTCCGGCAGCAGCCGTTTCGCCAGCGCGCGTTCCGCGGGACTTGCGCTGCCGCCGAGCGATTCGACGCCGACGAACGCACGTGACAGCACACGGCGGATGTTCGTGTCGACCACCGTGATACGTTCGCCGAAAGCGAACGACAGCACCGCGCTTGCCGTGTAATCACCGATGCCGGGCAGAGCAAGCAATTCGTCGTACGTATGCGGCAGCTCGTCGGCGTAATCGTATGCGATGACGTGCGCGCATTCCTGCAATCGCAGGGCGCGCCGCGGATAGCCAAGCCGCCCCCATGCGGTGATCACGTCGGATTTCGGGGCGTCGGCGAGCGCGGCTGCGTCCGGCCATCGGTCCATCCATGCGGTCCAATACGGCACGACGCGGCCCATCTGCGTCTGCTGGCTCATCACTTCGGAAACGAGCACGCCCCACGGTGTGGTGCGGCCGAATCGCCATGGCAGGTCGCGCGCGTTGGTCTGCCACCATTGCGCGAGCGTCGTTGCGATTTCGTCAGCATCGGAAGCATCGGAGGTGACGGCGGTGGCGGAATCGGCAAAGTCGTCAAAGTCGGCGTCACGTACGGCGGTGTCGTATGTGGTGTTCGTGTCGTTCATCGTTCCTATTCTTAGCATTTATGACGAACGAAGAACATACCGATAACGCGCAGGGCGCAACGCGCGACGCCGAGACGCAGGCGGCCGAAGCCAAGGTCGAGAAGATGTTCGAATACGGGTACCGCAAGTCCAATTACGGCCCGGACGAACTGGTGACCGACGCGCACGGCAATCCGATTTCCGTGGTGGACGCGATGCTGAGCGCGAAGGACGCGGCGAAGGCGGAGACCTCCACCCCGCACCTGTGCTACTACTCCCCGCGTATTCCGGGCAACACGGGTTCCGCGATCCGCCTGTGCGCCGTGACGGGAACGATTCTGCACCTGGTGGAACCTTTGGGTTTCAATCTGCGGGATACCAAGCTGCGCCGTGCGGGGCTCGACTACCATGACATGGCGCATGTGGTGCTGCACCCGAATTTCGAGGATCTGGTGGAATCGATGCCGGATTCGCGCATCATCGCCTTCACCGCGCACGCCACCAAGCTGTACACCGACATCGAATACAGGCCGACCGACATCCTGCTGTTCGGTCCGGAACCGGGCAATATCCCCGATCCGATGGACATCATGGCCGGCCCGCATGTGGCCGAGCAGGTGCGTCTGCCGATGCGTCCTTCGCTGCGTAGCCTGAATCTCACCAACTGCGCCTCCATCGCCATCTACGAAGCCTGGCGACAGTTGAACTTTGCCGGCGGTAAGTAAAAACAGTTTTACAAACGCAAAAGAGCCCGGCCCTCCGTGCAGGAAGGTCGGGTTCTTTCGTAAGAACGTCAGTTCTTGAAGGAGTGGATCGGCGCCGGAATGCGGCCGCCACGGGTCACGAAGGCCTCGCAGCTGGTCTGGTTCACCGGAATGATCGGCGCGTAGCCCATGAGGCCGCCGAAGTTGGCCATCTCGCCCACGCCCTTGCCTTCCACCGGGATTACACGCACGGCGGTGGTCTTCTGGTTGACCATGCCGATGGCCGCCTCGTCGGCGATGATGCCGGAGATGGTGGCCGCGGTGGTGTCGCCAGGAATGGCGATCATGTCAAGGCCGACGGAGCATACGCAGGTCATGGCCTCAAGCTTTTCGATCTTCAGGCAGCCGTTGTTGGCCGCGTCGATCATGTTCTTGTCTTCGGAGACCGGAATGAACGCGCCGGACAGGCCGCCCACATAGGAGGACGCCATGATGCCGCCCTTCTTCACCTGGTCGTTGAGCATGGCGAGCGCGGCGGTGGTGCCTGGGCGCCCACCTGTTCGAGGCCGATCTTCTCCAGCACTTCGCCGACGGAGTCGCCCACGGCGGGGGTCGGGGCGAGCGAGAGGTCGATGATGCCGAATGGCACTCCGAGTCGGCGGGATGCCTCCTGGGCCACCAGCTGGCCGACGCGCGTGATCTTGAACGCGGTGCGCTTGATGGTTTCGCACAGGAACTCGAAGTCCTTGCCCTTGCTTCGTCCAGCGCGCGGGAGACCACACCCGGGCCGGAAACGCCGACGTTGATGACCGCGTCGCCTTCGGTCACGCCGTGGAAGCCGCCTGCCATGAACGGGTTGTCGTCCGGGGCGTTGCAGAACGCCACGAACTTCACGCAACCGTAGGAATCATTGTCTGCGGTGGCGTGCGCGATGTCCTTGACGATGTGGCCGAGCAGTTCGACGGAGTTCATGTCGATGCCGGTTTTGGTGGAGCCCACGTTCACGGAGGAGCAAACGATGTCGGTTTCGCTCAGCGCCTTCGGCAGGGAACGGATGAGCAGCTCTTCGGCCGGGGTCATGGACTTGGACACGAGCGCGGAGTAGCCGCCGATCAGGTCGACGCCGACCTTCTTGGCCGCGCGGTCGAGCGCGTGTGCGATTTTGACGAAATCCTCGGAGCTCTTGCAGGAGCTTGCGCCGACCAGGGAAATCGGGGTGACGGTGATGCGCTTGTTGACGATCGGGATGCCGAAATCGCGTTCGATGGCCTGGCCGGTGGACACGAGGTCCTTGGCGTACGTGGTGATCTTGTTGTAGATGTTCTCGCAGACCTCGTCGACGCTGTCGGCTGCGCAATCCAGCAGGCTGATGCCCATGGTGATGGTGCGCACGTCGAGCTTCTCCTGCTCGATCATCTTGTTGGTCTCGTGGACCTCCATGATATTCAGCATGGTTTTTCCTTACGATTGGTACGATTCGTGGCTTCGATTACTTGCGTGGCTCACGTATGCCGCGGATCAGACGCGGTGCATCTTGGTGAAGATCTCTTCGCGCTGGCAGCGGATGCGCACGCCGATCTCTTCGCCAAGCTTGTCGAGATCGTCCACGACCTCGCCGAATTCCTCGTCCGCGTTGGAATAATCCACAATCATCATCATGTTGAAGAAACCGTCGATGATGGTCTGGGAAATGTCAAGCACGTTGACCTGATGCTCGGAAAGGTAGGTGCAGACGCGTGCGATGATGCCGACAGTATCCTGGCCGACGACGGTGATGATTGCCTTGTTCATGGAACTCCCTAAACGTTAGGTGCGAATATCCAGTTGCCGTCTCGGCGAATTGCCGGACGTGCCCTCAAGTATAGAAAAGGCACGTGCCAAAACACCCCTCTCTCCCGCTTTTCGCATTACATGGTGAGACGCCACACGCGCATGTCAGTAGTCAAACGTTTACCTAGGTCGTCACCGCCCACGGATTCACCCGCGCCGTGTCGCAACACAGCATGACATGCAACATCCGCCGGCAAATTACAACGCAGCGCACATATCGTGCCCATATCGCGTACATACCCCTGCACATACGGCAGCGGCCGCACCCGCCGTGTCACAAGGAACACGCAGGAACGGGGCCGCCGGATACGGCTCTACGTCTTAGCGCCAAATACCGTTCAATGCACGCGCATCAACCGCATCGATCTTGCCGGACGACGCGATGCGAAGCTCACCGTCGCCATCAGCGCCTTGGAACAGCATGCTTCCTGCCGTCTGACCGCCATTGAGGAACACTTCGACAACATTGCGGTCGAAGAACACCTCCACCTGGCGAACATCGGTGATGCCGCTGTCGAAGTCGACATCCTCCACCGCAGTGCCCTTGGCCACCAGGCGGGTCACGCCATCAGTGCGCTGCAGCAGCAGTTCGGTCGGCCTGCCGTCCTGCGGGTTGACGCCCTTCGCCAGCACCATGATGGCATCGGCATCATCCGCCAGATGCACGTTCGCATAGTATGCGTTGCCGGGAGCCGTAACGACCATATCCCCGCCATCGCCGTGCACGGCAAGACGCTCGCCGAGCAGCTCGCGGTACACTTCGCTCACCGGCTTGCTGTACAGCCTGCCGTCACGCACATGCAATTCGCGCGGCAGCGACATCATGCCGTTGGCCAGGCACGGCTGTTCGACACGCATCTCCGGAAAATCGGTGAACCAGCCGAATACGATGCGACGGCCGTTATCGTCGGCGAAGCTTTGCGTGGCGTAATATCCGGTGCCGAAATCGCACCAGTCGCTGGCCTTGACATCCAGTTTCGGACCATTATCGGTATTCACCAAGTCGCCGGCATACCAGCGCACCTGCTGGAAACGTCCCTGCTTGTCGCGGTAATGCATCAGCGCGCCCACAGCAACGGTCACGCCGTCGACCTGGAACAGGTCAGGGCATTCGTAGGTGCGTGCGATCTGATGACCGAAATCGGCGAGCACCGGCCCTTCGTAGCGCCATGTCACATTGCGCTTGAGCGGTTTCTTCGCGGAGAACAATGTCATGGCGGGAACGGTGGCGTTGTTCGGCTGGTCGACCCCCGGCTTGCCCTGAGGAGAATAAGTGAACCAGCCGCCGGTGTTCTGGGTGCTGATGCCGGGAACCGCACTATCGGCGGCGTCTGCGCTAAATTCCGATACCGGCAGATTGGTGGCGGTTACCATATAGCACGATCCGGGTCGAGAGCCTCGCCGCCCATGCCGCATTCAACCTCGGATCACGGAAGTCATAGCCAAAATCGTCATTCGCACGCAGCGCCACCGGCGATTCCACGCGAACATGCACGCCGTCCTCGCACAGGCAGGTGGTCTGGTATTCGGTGACGGAGGATTCGTCGCCGCGGGTTTCCAGATGACGGGTCAGGTACAGGCGGATGGCGTTTGCCTCGTTGCCGGCGACCGGATTGTCATGCTCGTCCACGGTCACGGCCGAACCGGAGAACGCGCCGCCGACGATACGCTCGTCGGTGTGCAGTTCGGGCTGCGGTTCCAGGAAGACTGGCAGATGAGTCCAATGCACCAGATCACGGCTTACCGCGTGCCCCCAATGCATATTGTCCCAGCCGAAACCATACGGGTTGAGCTGGAAGAACAGGTGGTAGCGCCCTTGGAACTGGCACAGGCCGTTCGGATCGTTCATCCAACGTGCGAACGGTTCGAAATGCGCGCCCGAACGCCCGAAACGGTTGTAGATCTGTTCCAGCGTGGGCTGTGCAGGCCAATCGGTGTCGCTTGGATTCATGTTCACGTAGCGAACGCCGTTGTCAAGCAGGTCATCGCATTCGGAAAGGTAGCCGAAGCGTACAACCAGGCCGCTTGCCGCCACGGTGACGGTGGATTTCTGCGGCACCGCAATGGAGAAATGATGCCTGCGTTCGGCGATGGGCATGGTGTGCGCCGCGATTGCGACGCCGTTGCCGTCCGCAACGGTAACGACGGCGTTCCCCTCGCCACAGCGTTCGGTGAACAGATCGAGCTGCCGGTAGCCGCCGGTTTCGATGGAGATGGAATAGGTATTCGACATAGTAGACCCCTCTACACGTGTGAAATGAATATGGAAAATGGATGGAAATACTCAAAGACGCAGTGCCGTCAGGAAACGATCGAATCGCGTTCGATGATGCGGCAACGCAACGGTGTCATCGGGCCGTTCTCCGAACGCCTGATCGAATCCTCACTGCGTGCAAGGCTTTCCGTGGCGGCTTCATCGTCGATCATGGCGACCAGCTGATGCACCGCTTCGAAGCCCATTTCGTAGTGAGGAAGCTCCAAGGTGGTCAACGCGGGTTTGAGCACGTCCGTAATGAGCGGCTGGTTGTCGATGCTGATCACGGAAACGTCTGTGCCGATGCCGACCGACCGCTCTCTGGCCACCTCGTAGATGAAGGTCGCGCGCACATCGTTGAAGCAGAAGATGCCGTCCGGCTTGATCTCGTCGAACACGCGACCGGCTTCCGAAGCGGCGTTTGTGGCCTCTTCCACGTTGACGACCAACTGCTCGTCGAAGGGGATGCCCGCGTCCGCGAGCGCTCGGCGATACCCGGCGAACCGCTCCCCCTGGGCGATAATGGTGATTGAGGAACCGTAGTAAACGATGCGTTTGCAGCCGGCCTGAATCAGCCGATTGGTGGCATCGTACCCTGCCATTTCGTCGTCGGGTAGATCGAGGGAATCTTGCGATTCTCGTCTTCGCTGTCGACGACGACCGTGGGGCTGCCTTCGAGTTCGGCGGGGATCTCCACAACACGGTGGTACATCATGGCATACAGGAAACCGTCCACGCGGTACTGCCGCAGGGCCGCGATCTCCTGGTTCTCCAGTTCCCGATCGTTTCCCGTATTGACGGTGAGCAGAATATAGCCGAGTTTGCGCGCTGCCTCCTGCGCTCCCACCAGTACGCGCCCGGCATATGGCGTGGTGGCGATCTCATCGGTGATAAAGCCGAGGACATACGACCTGCTGGTGCGCAATGTACGCGCCACGGAGTTCGGCTTGTATCCCATTGATTGGGCCGTTCCGCGCACTCGTTGCGCCACCGCCTTGCTGACGCGATTGCGGTCCTTGTTGTTCATGACCAATGACACGGTGCAAATGGAGACGCCGGCCTCTTTTGCGATGTCTTTGATCGATACCAATGGTTTTGCCTTGTCTGCTTGGCGGCTTTGTGAAGCGGATTCCATTGTATGCCCGCCTTTCTTTGGCGACACTCTGCCGTTCAGCTTTTCGCGTATCGGATGCCCGGCTGCTCCCGGTCATGGATGTCCATTCCCGGAATCCGGCCGAACGAGTACACGATCCACGCAGTGCAGAACATCGGCAGCGACATGCCGAACACCATGAGCAGACCCGGCCATTGCGCCCAGGCAAGGATCGCCAGCAGTGCGAGTCCGATCTGCAGCAGGGTGCACAGCGGACGGGCCACGATCATGGTCAGTGTTGTGCGGACGATCCACAGCGGACGTTCGTCATAGTTCGCGCGCACCACCCAGACCAGCATGGTGAAGGCCAGCAATACCAGTGCCAGCACGAACAGTACGCCGGAAACCGCCACGTCGAACGTTCCGCGTGCATGCCAGTTCATCATGTAGTAGTCGATGGCGAGCACCACCCAGCATACGGCCAACGGCCAGCCGAAGAGATTCGCCTGCTTGAGCTCGTTTTTCCATGCGCCATGGAAGATGCCCCATACTTCCTTGGCACGCATCGACCGATCCTCAGCACGCAGCACGTGCGGAACGTGGTTTGCGCGGCGGCGCAGGATGGGAAGAATCCCAGCACCACGGCACCCAGCAGTGTGTGCACGAGCATGGCGATGTTCACCACGAAGATCGTGAGCAGCAGACGGCAGAACCGTTCATAGGCCACGGAAAAACGAGCGAGCATGGCGAATCCCTTTCAATCAGCCCTTGACGGCGCCGAGCATGACGCCCTTGTTGAAGTACTTCTGCAGGAACGGGTACAGCACCAGCAGAGGCAGGTGGAGACGATGATGATGCCGAACTTGATCTGGTCGGCCGCCTGCTGTTGGGCCGCGGCGTTGACGTTCGTACCGGTGCCTTGCGCCACCAGCAGCAACTGCTGCAAGACCACCTGCAACGGCTGCTTTGTGTCGTCGGTGATGTAGATCAAGCCTGTCATGAAGTCGTTCCAGTGGCCGACGAAGTAGTACAGGCCGATGACGGCGAGGATGGCGGAGCTCAACGGCAGCACGATCTTGAAGAAGTAGCCGAAGTAGCTCAGGCCGTCGATCTGCGCAGCATCATGCAGTTCCTCCGGAATGGAGGTTTCGAAGAAGGAGCGCGCCACGATCACGTTGTATACGGAGACAGCGCCGGGCAGGATGAACACCCACATGGTGTTGTTGATGCCGAGAGCTTTGTACAGCAAATAGTTCGGAATCAGGCCGCCGCTGATGAACATGGTGACGGTGAACAGGAACATGATGACGCGGCGCGGCTTGAATTCGCGGCGGGACAGCGCGAAGGCGCAGGGGATGGTCACGGCCATGTTGACCGCGGTGCCGACCACCGAGTAGATGATCGTGTTGAGATAGCCCTGCCAGATGCGATGGTTGGCGAACACCTTCGCATACCCGACGAAGGTCACGCCTTTGGGCAGCAGGGTCACTTCGCCGCCGGCCACGGCATTCGGGTCGGAGAACGATGCGATGACCACGAACCACAGGGGGTAGAGCACTGCGACCACGGTGAACACCAGAAGCAGCACGATGACGAAGTCGACGGCCAGATCACCTGGCGTTTCTTCTGACGTACATGCTTGTTCCAGGGAATATCGTTCTTGCTTTGGGCAACGGCCCCGGATTGTTGTTGTCAGACACG
>ENA-OQDF01000985-OQDF01000985.1-human-gut-metagenome-genome-assembly--contig:-NODE-985-length-11825-cov-1.807488_pt1 | contig 11825 bp, 19 predicted proteins | sample MGYA00242769_ERZ504597 | MGnify/ENA primary metagenome ERZ504597 (study PRJEB26092, sample SAMD00036305) | human gut metagenome | host: Homo sapiens | study: EMG produced TPA metagenomics assembly of...
AGCACGATCAGCCGTGCGGCAATGGCAAACGGACTGCGGTGTTTTGTGTTGTTCATGCGCTCACCTCCCCAAGGTCTTCCAGCTGTTTCTGGGCGTTGTACAGGCGGCTGTACACCCCCTGTGCCGCCAGCAGGTCATGGTGCGTTCCCTGCTCGGCAATGCGGCCTGCCTCCAGCACATAGATGCAATCGCTGTCCACCACATTGGCCAGACGGTGGGAGATCAGGATCACTGTTTTCTTTCCCGCCAGGCTGTGGATGGCTTTCATCATATCGTTCTCGCTCTCGGCATCCACATTGGAGGTCGCCTCGTCGAACACATAGATGGGCGAATCATGCAGCAGGCACGGGCCATGGCAAGGCGCTGGCGCTGCCCGCCGGAAAGGTTGCTGCCGCCCTCGTGGAGCGCCGTTGCAAGGCCGCTCTGGCTGCGGCAGAAGTCTGCAAGGTTCACCTGCTCCAGGGCCGCCCAGAGCTCGGCTTCGGCTGCATCGGGCCGGGCCATCCGGAGGTTGGCTTCCACCGTGCCCTTGAAGATGGCCGCATTGTGGGGCACCAGTGTCAGCAGGCGCAGGCGGTCGGCCTGCTTCCATTCGCTGACCGGGATGCCTCCCAGCGTAACCTTTCCCTCGGTCACGGTGCGGGCACCGGACAGGATGGCCGTTATGGTGCTCTTGCCGCAGCCGGATTCTCCCACCAGCGAGACAAAGCTGCCCTGCGGGATGGTCAGGGACACATCGTGCAGGATGGTGCGCTCCTTCTCGTAACCAAAAGTGACATGCTCCAGCGCAAGGGTGCTGTCGGCCGGGTCGCGGTCTTTCGCCATCTTCAGGCTCCTGGGCAGAGAGCAGCCTGAAGATCTTCTCAGCCGAAGCCGCGCCATTCATGGCAATGTGGAAGTAGCTGCCCAGCAGGCGCAGGGGCAGGAAGAAATCCGCCGCCAGCAGGAGGATGGTCAGGGCGCTGGTCAGGCTGAGCTGGCCTTTGGCAAAGGCCGATGCCGCGCTGATGATGCCAAGACCCGCACCGCCGTAGGCCATCAGGTCCATCAGGGTCACGCTGTTCAGCTGCATGGTCAGCACCTTCATCGTGATCTTGCGGAACCGCTCGGCCTGGGCATTCATCTCCTCGTGCTTCCAGCCGTCTGCCTGATAGATCTTCAGGGTGGTCAGGCCCTGGATATTCTCCAGAAAGCTGTCGCCCAGGGTGGTGTACTCGCCCCAGTAGTTCGCCAGCAGCTTCTTGGCGAACTTCTGCACCGCCACAATGGACATGGGGATGAGCGGCACACAGCACAGCAGAAGGATGGCCGAGCGCGCGTGCACGCCACCAGCAGCACAAACAGGGTCACCGGGGCCAGCAGGCTGTAAAACAGCTGGGGCAGATACTTTGCAAGTAGGTGTCGATCTGCTCTACACCCTCGCTGGCCAGCATCACGGCTTCACTGGTGGCCACCGTCTCGCTGTAACCGGCCCCCAGCCGTGTGAGCTTTGCATAGATGCTGCTGCGCAGGGTGCGCTTGACATCCTTGGAAGCCCGGTCGCTCATATCGGAGGCGCAGAGGGTAAGGCCATAGCGCACCGGCACAGTCAGCAGGCAGAGCAGCATCCCCTGCCAGAGGCATTGCCGGTCAGGCTGCCCGCAAACACGCCGCCGATGAGACGGGATACCGTCATCACAGCACCACATTGCACAGCATCCCCAGCCACTGGAACAGCACGTTCAGCCCCACATAGTGCAGGGCCTTCCGATCGAAGGAAAGCAGTTTCTTGTTGATCACGAAGCGTTCTCCTTTTCAGATTCATCCGGGCCGAACAGGCGGTCATATTCGCCGGTAAAAGCCCGTTCGGGCAGGGCCGAAGTCAGGGCCAAAGCGGCATTATAGCGTTCCTCCTCGGTCATGTCGATGCGCACAGGCGGAAAATGCGTCAGCACCGTTTCCAGTTGAGCCCTGACCGCCTTTGCCACAAAGATGCCCCGATCGGTCAGATAGATCTTGCCATAGTGTTCCTTCACGATCATTCCCCGATCCATCAGCAGGTTCATAATGCGCACCACGCTTGGCTTGGTCACGTTCAGCTTTTCGGCAATGCTGCGGGAGCAGATATCCAGATGCGTCTGGGAGACCTCATAGATGGCCAGGAGATACCGCAGATGGGCTGCTGTCAGTTCCATAGTATCACTCTCTTTTATAATAATGTAAGCCGCTTCCAGTGTTATCCAAAGCTAACTTTTTCATTCTAAAAAAAGGGCGCGGGCCGATTGGATGTTCGACCCGCGCCCAGCGGTTTTTACTGATCAGTGGCAGCCGCTGCAGCCGCCGCAATTGCCATTGCAGCCGCCTTCGCCGCAGCCCCCACAGCCGCCATGCTTGTGGGAGTGCCATGTGGCCCAGCCCACACCGCCAAACACGATAACACCTACAATGATGGTAGGCAGATTAAAGTTCGTGGCCAGGAATTCCATCATACAGAACACACCCTTTCAAACCGGACAGATGATTTTACTTGATCTTGGAAACGTCGATCTTGACCTCGTTGTCGCCAACATACTTATTGGGGCGGAACATCAGGTACAGGAATGCGGCAAAAATCACGATTGCCACGATGGTGAAGAAGTTGAAGCCAACCTCACCGGTGATCAGACCACCGATCTGGTACACGACCAGAGCTGCGCAGTAAGCCAGAGCGCACATATAACCGATGGCGATGGCAGTCCACTTGCCGTTGTTCATCTCACGCTTGATCGCGCCCATAGCAGCGAAGCAGGGAGCGCACAGCAGGTTGAAGATCATAAAGGCGTAAGCGGACAGAGCGGTGTAATCCTGCGCAACTGCTGCCCAGATCTCATCACCGTTCTCAGACAGCTCGCCGCCGAAGTGATACAGAACACCGAAGGTGCCAACCACGTTCTCCTTTGCGATCAGACCAGAGACGGAAGCAACGGTTGCACGCCAGTTGCCGAAGCCCAGAGGAGCGAAGATCCAGGCGATCTTGGTAGCGATAGCGGCCAGGACGGAGTTGTCCTGATCCTCGACCATGCCGAAGGCACCATTCTCGAAACCGAAGCCCTGCAGGAACCACAGCACAACGGTAGCTGCCAGAATGACGGAACCGGCGCGCTTGATGAAGGACCAGCCGCGCTCCCAGGTGGCACGGAAAACGTTGCCCCATGCAGGCACATGGTAAGCGGGCAGCTCCATAACAAAGGGAGCGGGGTCGCCAGCGAAGAGCTTGGTCTTCTTCAGAATAACACCGGAGCAAATGATGGCAGCCATGCCGATGAAGTAAGCGGAAACAGCCACCACAGAGGAACCACCGAACATTGCACCTGCGATCAGGCCGATGATGGGCATCTTAGCGCCGCAGGGGATGAAGCAGGTGGTCATAATGGTCATACGGCGGTCACGCTCGTTCTCGATGGTACGGGAAGCCATAACACCGGGCACGCCGCAGCCGGTACCGACCAGCACGGGGATGAAGCTCTTGCCGGACAGGCCGAAACGGCGGAAGATACGGTCCATGATGAAGGCGACACGGGACATATAGCCCACATCCTCCAGAATGGACAGCAGGAAAAACAGCACCAGCATCTGGGGAACGAAGCCCAGAACTGCGCCGACACCGGCAACGATGCCGTCCATGATCAGGCCGTACAGCCAGCCTGCCACGCCGATGCTCTCCAGCAAGCCGCCCAGAGCATTGGGAACAATTTCACCGAACAGGACATCGTTGGTCCAGTCGGTGGCAAAGGTACCAATGGCCCAGCCGCCGTCTGCAATGGAGGTGCCCATGGACAGGGAGTACATCAGGAACATGACCAGTGCGAAGATGGGCAGAGCCAGAATACGGTTGGTCACGATCTGGTCGATCTTATCGGAAACGGTCAGGTGCTCCACGCGGGCCTTTTTCTTAACAGCTTTGCCCACGACGGTGTTGATATATGCATAGCGCTGGTTGGTGATGATGCTCTCAGCGTCATCGTCCATCTCAGCTTCGCAGTCTTTGATGTGCTGGTCGATGTGGTCGGTCAGGCTCTTGTCGAGCTTCAGCTCGTCCATGACCTTCTCGTCGCGCTCGAACAGCTTGACGGCATACCAGCGCAGGAAGCGGTCATCCACCTTGCCCTGAATGGACTCTTCGATGTGGGCAATGGCGTGCTCCACGCTGCCGGTGAACACATGGGGCAGCGTCAGCGCTTGGTAGCCTTTGCAGCAGCCACAGCAGCCTTTGCAGCAGCCTCGGTGCCCTCGCCCTTCAGTGCGCTGATCTCCACAGCCTGACAGCCCAGCTCTGCGCTCAGCTTCTTCAGGTCGATCTTATCACCGTTCTTGCGCACCAGATCGATCATGTTCACAGCCATGACCACCGGGATACCCAGCTCGATCAGCTGGGTGGTCAGGTACAGGTTACGCTCAATGTTGGTACCATCGATGATGTTCAGGATGGCATCGGGCTTCTCCTTGACCAGATAAGTACGGGAAACCACTTCTTCCAGCGTGTACGGAGACAGCGAGTAGATACCGGGCAGATCCTGAATGATAACATCCTTATCGCCCTTCAGCTTGCCTTCCTTCTTTTCCACCGTAACGCCGGGCCAGTTGCCGACATACTGGTTGGAGCCGGTCAGATTGTTGAACAGGGTCGTTTTACCGCAGTTCGGGTTGCCGGCAAGTGCAATTTTAATGCTCATTGCTTAATCCTTCCTCCCTTTGGGATCAGACTACTTCGATCATTTCAGCATCGGCCTTGCGCACGCTCAGCTCGTAGTTGCGCACGGTCAGCTCCATGGGGTCGCCCAGAGGTGCCACCTTGCGGACATAGATCTCACGCCCTTGGTGATGCCCATGTCCATGATGCGGCGCTTGACCGGGCCTTCACCGTGCAGCTTTGCCACAGTAGCAGTCTCGCCGACCTTTACGTCTTTCAGAGTTTTCATACTTAACCATCCTCCTCTGCTTGTCTTTATAGAGAGACTATTCCAGTTTCGGAGCAGCTCCCAAACAGCGCCTGGGCACTGTTCAGCCAATCATGATACGGTTTGCCATGGTCTTGTCCAGCGCGATGCGGCTCTCCTTGACCTGAATGATCAGGTTGCCTGCGATCTCGTTGACGACCGTTACCTCACTGTCCACCACAAACCCAGCTCTGCCAGATGCAGCCGGATCTCGTCCTTGCCGGTGATCTTTTTGATGGTGACGGTCTCCCCTGCTTTTGCCATTGTCAAAGGCATCATACTTCCGCTTCCCTTCCTGTTTGAATCTGGGATATCGCTGCGGTTAGTCAGCCGCAACTACCAACGTGGATAGTTTACGCTCACTAACCTTTTATGTCAATAGTTTTTTCATAATTAAAAGTTAGTTCATATGAACAAACAATTTTTCTGCCCGATTTTTTCCGTTTTTTCACCACAATCAACAACAACTAACTCAAATTATTGAATCAAAGTTAGCCATTGTTTACATTTTCTTGTTCTTTTTTGGCGGCATCTTGTAAACTATCACAAAGCTTTTTTCTGCTCTGCTGTGCTCTTTTGCAGCAAATGACACAGCCGCGCGGTACAGTGGTCAGTCTGCACCGCGCGGCCGCGTGTCAAAAGGAGGATTTCTTTCCTGCCAGCGCGTGGACACCAGCAGGTGCCAGGATAAAAAGAGAGTATTTGAAAAGAGAATGACAAATTTTAAGCCGCCACGGCAAGGCGGAGAATGGGCGTTCCACTGTGGAACAGCCGCAGATAGACTGCTGTGCACTTGCTCAGCTGGTCAAAGTGCTTCTGCGCTGCATCCGGGTCGCCATAGGACTTCCAGCAGCCGCAGCAGGTAAAGTTCTTGCCGCGGTTCTCGATAAAGCCCACAACATCGCCCAGCGGATAGCCAAGGAACACCCCGATCTCATGCGGAAATTCTGCCGAACAGCACAGCTTGCGGGAAAGCTGAGTGAGCATATTGCCCACATCCGGTGCTTCGCCCGCTTCCGGCAGGCGGTAGCCTCCTGCCGCAGAAAGCTCTGCACCTTTTCATCTGCCAGCACGGCAGCCAGCCTGCTTTCGCGGTAGACATACACAAGATACCGGTGGTTGAGCACGCAGCCCTTGAGCACCCGCACACGCAGGCCCTTGGGGTTCAGCTGAGTGTTCCAATTTTTCACCCGGCGTGCAAGGTCGCGCAGTCGCGGGTCTCATAGCGGAACAGGCCTGCCGGTTTCAGGCTTGCCAGCACCGGGGCACACTGTTCGATCATGACCGTCTCAAAATTGCGCTCCATGTCTGTGCCCTCCCGCCTTGTTTCTCCGGGCTATTGTTCCCCGGATGCGCCGTGGTTATAAGTTAGATATTTCTAACCTTGATTCCAAAAAAGAAGCAGCTTTGCACGGAGCATTCAAGGCTTCGGCCTGCCGATCTGTTTCTTGCGGTTAGTTATTTCTAACGTGACTGTATCTTACCACAGCGGTGGGCCGTTGTCAACACTTTTCTTGAAAAAGTTATTCGTGGCAAACCACGGTTTTCTCCACCTCGCTTTTTGTGCATTCTACCGTTTTGGCGCAGGCTGTGGTATAATAAGGAAAACCCTCTCAGGCGCTAACGCGCCAGCTCCCCCGAAGGGGGAGCTCTTTATAGAGTCAGCGCATTCAAAAGCTCTCCCCTTCGGGAGAGCTGGCATTGCGCAGCAATGACTGAGAGGTTCTATCTTATAAAAGGAGCACGCATCCATGCCACAGAACATTGCACCGCCGGGCCTGATCTCCCTTCTTGCCGCCGCACTGGCACAGCAGCCCACAAAGCCGCTGGTGCTGGCGCTGGATGGCCGCTGCGGCAGCGGCAAGACCACCCTTGCAAATACGCTGGCCCGGCAGTTCCCGGCCAGCATCACCCTGCACACCGATGATTTTTACCTGCCGCCTGCACAGCGCATCCGCGGCTGGGAGAACGCCCTGCGCCAATATGGACCTTGCCCGCCTGCGGGACGAAGCCCTGCGCCCAGCCTACGAGGGCCAGCCGGTGCAGTACCGTGCCTATTCCTGCCGCGAGGGTGCGCACCTGCCCGCGCGGGAACTGGCCGCGCAGCCGCTGGTGATTTTGGAGGGCAGCTACAGCCACCACCCGCTGCTGACCGGTTACGAAACGCTGCGGGTGTTCCTGACCTGCGCAAAAGAAGAGCAGACCCGCCGCCTGCAGGCGCGGGAGGGGGAGCGATATGCAAACTTTGCCGCCCGGTGGATCCCGCTGGAGGAGGGCTATTTTGCCCAGTACCACATTGCGGAGACTGCGGATTTTGTGGTAGACACCACCCAAGGCGGGACGATTTGAAATGGCTTTCGCTTCGCTCTAGCCATTATCAGCGGAAGAATTATTTTTATTTGTAGTTCCGAAACGCCTGCGGGCGTTTCGAACTACTTTTCACGGGGAGGGGGTTCCCTTTTTGCGCACCTTGCCCCAAAAAGCCGGAAATATTTTTCTCTTTCTGCGTGAATGGGGGTATTTTGCATCAAATCGCACTTGCGGGGAGGGGGTAGCATCTGTTAAACTTATAGTCACGAAGAAAGCAACGCCACGCTACAACAAAGAACGGAGGATGACCCTTATGAAAAAACTGGCAAGACTGACCGCCCTTTTGCTCACCGGTGCGCTGCTGCTGGCGCTGACCGCCTGCGGGGCTGCGCCGCTTGCGCCGGAGCAGCAGGCAAAGCAGCAGCTGCTGGGCGAGATCAACAGCTACCGCGCGACCCTTGAGTTTGCTGCGCCGCTTGAGGAAGTAAAACAGCTCTCTGATGCCGAGCAGATCTGGGTAGAGCAGTTCCGCGCCGCCGGCAAGACCGAGCTGCCAGAGAGCACAACGAACGAAACCCATCAGAAATGGGCAAGCATGACCGGGAACTGGACGCGTTGTGATACTTTCGGCTTGGGTGTGAAGAAAGATGCGAGTGGCGAGTTGATCGACATTCTGCTTGCCAAGGTTCCAGCCAATACCCCGGAGGGCAAGGCAGAGCTGTCGGAAGCCTTGAACCATCCTGCCTTTAATCGCAGCGCTTGCACGAGAATCGGCATTGCCGTTGTGACCATTGACGGACAGATGTACTGGACCTGCAGCGTGTATTCCTGATTTCCCCTTTCCGCGCGAAGAACACCCCTTGAACAGAACAAAGCCGGACAGCTTGCGGGCTGTCCGGCTTTTGGTTTCGCCTGATCTACAGGCTGTTACTTATTCTTGTACATATCCTGATAGTAGTTCTGGTAATCACCGCTGGTGACATGGTCCATCCACTCCTGATGGTTCAGGTACCAGTCAATGGTCAGCACGATGCCCTTTTCAAAGGGGGTCTCGGGGTACCAGCCCAGATCGTTCTTGATCTTGGTGGGGTCGATGCCGTAGCGGCGGTCGTGGCCCAGACGGTCGGCCACATGCTTGATGAGGTCCTCGCTGATGCCCTCGTCCTGCAGACGGTCGTGCAGCTGGTTGATGATGGTCTTGACGATGAAGATGTTGGGGCGCTCGTTGTGGCCGCCCACGTTGTACACCTCACCGATCTTGCCGCCGTTGGCTACCATGTCGATGGCCTTGCAGTGATCTTCCACATACAGCCAGTCGCGGATCTGCATACCGTCGCCGTAGATGGGAAGCTGCTTGTGGTGTTTGACGTTGTTGATCATCAGAGGGATCAGCTTCTCCGGGAACTGGTAGGGGCCGTAGTTGTTGGAGCAGCGGGTGATGTTCACCGGCATGCCGTAGGTATCGTGGAATGCCATGACGAACATATCGGCGCTGGCCTTGGAGGAAGAATAGGGGCTGTGGGGGCACAGGGGGGTGGTTTCCATAAAGAAGCCGTCCGCACCCAGTGCGCCGTACACCTCATCGGTGGACACCTGCAGGTACTTCTTGCCCTCTTTCCAAGTCTTGGCATCGGCATCATACCATGCTTCCTTGGCGCGCTGCAGCAGGTTGACGGTGCCCATCACGTTGCTCTGCACAAAAATTTCGGGGTTCTTGATGGAGCGGTCCACGTGGCTCTCGGCGGCAAAGTTGATGACGTAATCGAAATCGTACTTCTGGAACAGGCCTTCCACCAGCTCCTTGTCGCAGATATCGCCCTGCACGAACACATGGCGGGGGTCGCCCTCCACATCCTTCAGGTTTTCCAGATTGCCGGCGTAGGTCAGCTTATCCAGATTGACCAGCAGGATCTCCGGGTATTTCTTGAGCATATAATGCACAAAGTTGGAGCCAATAAAACCGGCGCAGCCGGTGATCAGATAGGTTTTCATAGGTTCAATTTCCTCTTTTCAGTCTTTCATCCATTGTCGCCGTCCCAGTGGGCGAAGAAGCAGGCCAGAGCGTCTCTCCAGTCGCGCACATCGTTGCCCACGGTGCAGCGCAGCATCCGGTTGTCCAGTGCGCTCCACTTGGGGCGGTCGGCACTTTCCGGGTGCTTTGCCTTGTATTCCTCGCTGGTGCAGGGTGCCACAGCGGCATCCACGCCGGACAGGCGGATGATCTCGGACGCAAAATCATACCACGAGCAGATGCCCTCGCCGGTGCAGTGGTACAGGCCGTACTCGTGGGTCACACACAGCTGCAGGATCTCGTGGGCCAGATCCACCGCGTTGGTGGGGTTGCCGCACTGGTCATTGACCACTTCCAGCTTGCCAAACTTCTTGCCTGCGTTCACGATGGTCTTGACGAAGTTCTTGCCGTAGTAGCTGTAGAGCCACGCGGTGCGCACGATGAAGTGACGGTGGCAGAACTGCTCCACATACTTTCGCCCATGAGCTTGGTAGAGCCATAGGCGCTGATGGGGCCGGGAATGGTGGCTTCGTCCTGTGCAACGCCGCCGTTTTCACGGCCGGAGAACACATAATCGGTGGAGACGTGTACCAGTCGTGCACCGGTCTTTTCCGCTGCCTGTGCCAGATTGCGGGGCCGATGGCATTTGCCTTGAAGGCGGCATCATGGTTCACTTCGCAGCCGTCCACATTGGTGTAGGCAGCGCAGTTGATGATGACATCCGGGCGGTTGCGGCGGATGAACTCGTCCACCATCTTATAGTTGGAGATATCCAGATCCGGCAGGTCCACGGCGATCACCGTGGCATTGAGCAGTTTTTCGGGGATGGGGCCGATCTCGCTGCGGCCTTCGCGCAGCTGCTTGAGGATCTCGGTGCCCAGCTGACCCTTGCAGCCGGTAACAATGATTTTCATATGGGTATGCCTTTCTTTTGCTTAATAGCGCAGCTTGCCGTCTGCAACGTTCTTCAGGTGCTGGCCGTAAGGACTCTTGCCGTAGCGCTCAGCGCTTTCCAGCAGGGTGTCGCGGTCGATCCAGCCGTACTTGAAGGCGATCTCTTCCGGCGCACTGATCTTGATGCCCTGGCGCTTCTCGATCATGCGCACAAAGTCGGCTGCTTCCACCAGACTGTCCATGGTGCCGGTGTCCAGCCATGCAAAACCGCGGCCCAGCAGCTGAACATCCAGCTCGTCCTTCTTCAGATACATGTCGTTCAGGGTGGTGATCTCCAGCTCGCCGCGGGCAGAGGGCTTGACCTGCTTTGCCATCTTCACGACCTCTTTGTTATAGAAGTACAGGCCGGTGATGGCGTAGTTGGACTTGGGATGCTGTGGCTTTTCCTCCACGCTGAGCACCTTGCCGTCCTTGTCGAACTCCACGATGCCAAAGCGCTCCGTCCTGCACATAGTAGCCGAACACGGTGCAGCGGCCTTTGTTTTCCGCATTGGCGGCGGCGGTCTTGAGGATCTTGGAGAAGCCGTTGCCGTAGAAGATGTTATCGCCCAGGATCATGGCGCAGCAGTCGTCGCCAATGAACTCTTCGCCCAGAATGAAGGCCTGTGCCAGACCGTCCGGAGAGGGCTGAACTTATACTGCAGATGGATGCCGTACTGGCTGCCATCACCCAGCAGCGCCTCAAAGCGCGGCGTATCGGTCGGGGTGGAGATGATCAGGATGTCCTGAATGCCTGCCAGCATCAGCGTGGACAGAGGATAATAGATCATCGGCTTGTCGTAGACCGGCAGCAGCTGTTTGCTGGTGACCATGGTCAGCGGGTAAAGCCGGGTGCCGGCACCGCCGGCAAGAATGATACCTTTCATATTTGTGCACTCCTTTAAAATAGATTGAAAAGTTGTGCAGCTGTACGCCGCCCAGACGGGAGACCGCCCGGATGACGTATGGATTCAAAGCGGAGCTGCGTCCGCTGTAAACAAATTCAGGAGCCGCTCCCCCCTGCCCAAAATGGCAAAATGGAATAACAGTTCACTTTATTTTACTATCAAATCACACAAAAAGCAAGAAAGAACGCTTTCCCGAAAAATTCCGGAAAAGCCGTTCTGAAACTCCTTCAGTCTCGCATTTGTTCCGCCCAAAAGGCCCCCTCTCCGAGGGGGCTGGCAATGCCGCTGGCATTGACTGGGGGAGTTACCACGCAAAGCCCCACTTGGAGAAATAGCGCAGCAGGCTGCGCAGCTGCCACAAAAAGGGCTTCAGGCTGCGGTGCGCGGCGCGGTGCCATGCATGGATGGCCGTATACTGGGGCACCAGATACGCTTTGCCCCGGGTGCGCATCTTCTGGGTGAGGTCGGCATCCTCCACGTACATGAAGTAGTCCTCGTCAAAGCCGCCAACAGCCTTGAACACCGCAGTGTCCACGGCCGAGAAGCTGCCGGTGCAGAACTCGATCTCGGTGGGGCTGGTCAGGTCTTTGTCCGCCATGAGATAGCGCTCGTTGTACTTTGCCCAGAATTTCAGGCAGGGCAGCTGGCGGTACACCATGGCCCGCACACTGCACCGGCGCAGCGGCAGGCGCTGGGGCCTGCCGTCCG
>ENA-OQDF01000986-OQDF01000986.1-human-gut-metagenome-genome-assembly--contig:-NODE-986-length-11824-cov-1.652646_pt1 | contig 11824 bp, 17 predicted proteins | sample MGYA00242769_ERZ504597 | MGnify/ENA primary metagenome ERZ504597 (study PRJEB26092, sample SAMD00036305) | human gut metagenome | host: Homo sapiens | study: EMG produced TPA metagenomics assembly of...
CCTAAAAGTAATCCGATACAGATGACACTTCCTGTATTATTTAACTATTTTTCAAACTTGCTGATTTGTTATTATTCAAAGGATCGATCGGAATCAGGATTGATGACCGCACTTGGTTTACGGGGAACTTATCAAGTAAAGGACTATCTTTTGGGGATGAAAAATTATCCAGCGATGAAGTTTTTAATTTGATCAGCGATATCCGAACGACTGACGCAAGATCTAAGGGAGTGGAAAACTCTTCAGCGACAGATGCAGATTTACTAAAAGAATTACTTTACAAAATTTTACATTAAACAGAAATCATAGACTTAGTGCAGGCAAAAGGGCCTTTTTTCCTAGAATGATGAAAAGTCAAACTGGAAAAAGAGGCCTTTTTGTTTATTTATCAATTAATTACGCATATTTTATCTCTCTGAGATTTTAAAATTTATTCAATCACGTACTTCTTCCTCAAAAATTCCAAGAAATCCATACTTAAAGCTATAATCGGTATAGCCATAGATTGCCTTCATTATCCGTTAAAGGAAAAATAGACAAGTTGGCAGTAAAATAAATAGAGTAAAATTATATTGTATACAAATATAACCGAGGAATGGATGTTTACAATCATATATACAATAAAAGTATTTGAGTAGATTACAAATGTTGGTGGTTTTTGTAATCATTATATAGACGTTACAAATGTATCATGTTTACATTACTAATATAAATCATGGATTACTATATATTTCTTTATCCACGTAAGATTTGCTATAAATTATAAATAACCAGTTTTTTTATATAGAAATATTGATTGTTTACATTAACTAAACATGTTTTTTCGTCTACAAACGTATAAAAACCCCCTAACTATACATTATATGTATTATTATATTTACATATAGATCAGATATATATGCTATTTTTCTAAAGTTTTTCTAAATACTCTATACCTCCTTCTTGAACACGGTTTACAGTTCTACCCATCACATATGTATCGGTGTGACACATATGTATCAATTTAGTTTTATAAAAATAAATTGCACAAATGGAAATATTGATTTATCTTTGTATCCAGTTTACTTTATGGACATTTATCTTAGTAAACGGTCATAATGGCAGTATTCTAGTAAGAATTTAAGATATATATGAATATGAGAGATCGTATTTTAAAAATAATGGAACGTGAAGGACTTACCCCTTCTAAATTTGCCGAATCGATCGGTATACAGCGTTCGGCAATGTCACATATTATATCTGGGAGAAATAATCCGAGTTTGGATGTTCTGCTAAAAATACTGGAACGGTTCACTTATGTTGATTCTGACTGGCTATTGTTTGGCAAAGGCGAAATGATCCGAGAACATGTGTTAACTGAACCTAATTTGTTTACAAATATGCTTGAAAATCGTCCCAATGTACAAGTTGTTGCCGAAAATCGCAAGGAAATTGGGGTTGAGACACCTGTAAACATCCAGAAACAACCTGTTGTAGAGCAAGTTATATGCCAAGAAAAGCCTTCTAAAAATGTTAGTAAAATAATGATATTTTACTCCGACAATACGTTTGATACTTTCGTCCCTGAAAAAAACAAGAAAGACTAAGGTAAACTGTTCGGTATATACGTTATATTCATGTATCTTTGCGGATAAATTGAGTAATCGTGTATATGAAGAAGTACATCTTAGACATGAAGGTAACTGAAAACTGTCACCTTCATAAAAATTATTGCCTGCTAAAGTTAACCTCGGATGGGAATCTTCCAGAGATGCTTCCCGGACAATTTGTAGAGGTTCATGTAGAAAACTCTCCTACAACATTCTTACGTCGTCCGATTTCTGTCAACTATGTAGATAAGTCTAAAAATGAGTTGTGGTTATTGATTCAACTTGTTGGTGATGGCACGAGAAAAATGGCAGAATTCCGTCCCGGTGATATTGTAAACATAATGCTACCACTGGGTAATAGTTTTACAATTCCTTCCAAGGAACAGGAGAACAAAAGACTTTTGCTGATTGGTGGTGGTGTTGGAACCGCTCCGATGTTATATCTAGGAGCTTGTTTAAAAGAAGCCGGTTTTGAGCCTACTTTTCTACTTGGGGCTCGTTCTAAGGATGATGTATTGCAATTAGATGAATTCCAGAGATTTGGTAAGGTTTATATCACAACCGAAGATGGTTGCTAGGCGAGAAAGGGTATGTGACTAACCATACGATCCTTAAAGAGGTTCGATTTGACCAGATTTATACTTGTGGTCCTAAACCAATGATGGTGGCGGTAGCGAAATACGCAGGTGCGGAAGCTATTTCTTGCGAGGTTTCTCTTGAGAACACGATGGCTTGTGGCATAGGTGCTTGTTTGTGCTGCGTAGAGAAAAACAAGGAAGGTCATAATGTGTGTGTATGTACAGAAGGTCCCGTATTTAATATTGAGAAATTGTCATGGCTGAATTAAATGTAAACATTGGGAATTTACCGTTGAAAAATCCGGTAATGACAGCATCCGGCACGTTCGGATATGGTATAGAATATGCTGATTTCATGGATATTTCACGTTTGGGGGGTATTTTCGTGAAAGGTACCACTATCCAACCTCGTGAAGGTAATGATTATCCAAGAATGGCGGAGACTCCTTCCGGAATGTTGAATGCCGTGGGGCTTCAGAATAAGGGCGCCGATTATTTCGCTGAGCATATTTATCCGAAGATCAAGGACATCAATACGAATATGATCGTAAACGTGAGTGGGTCTTCGGTTGAAACGTATGTCGAGTGTGCGGAAAAGATCGCAGAGTTGGATAGGATTCCCGCTATCGAACTGAACATTTCTTGTCCGAACGTAAAGCAAGGTGGTATGGCTTTCGGCGTTACTACGTGTGGTGCGGGAGAGGTTGTTAAGGCTGTTCGTAGGTTTATCCAAAGATACTTATTGTAAAACTTTCTCCTAATGTAACTGATATTACGGAGATCGCTAAAGCTGTTGAAGCGGAGGGTGCGGATTCTGTTTCGTTAATTAATACGATGCTTGGAATGGCCATCGACGCAGAGAAACGTAAACCTATATTATCTACAATAACTGGAGGTCTTTCCGGGCCTTGCGTAAAACCTGTAGCTCTACGTATGGTATGGCAAACGTATCATGCGGTAAAGATTCCAATTATAGGTTTGGGAGGTATTTCAATTGGAAAGATGCCGTGGAGTTCATGTTAGCTGGGGCTAGTGCTATCCAGATCGGAACTTATAACTTTGTAGATCCAACTGTTTCTATCAAGGTTATTGATGGATTGAATGACTATTGTGACCGACATGGTTTTAAATCAGTAAAAGAGTTGATCGGAGCATTGGATATTCAGAGATAATCTAAGTTCATTTATAGACTTTATTTCCATTTTTTCAATAATAAAAAAGGATGTGTTCGCTTACGCAAAAAGAACACATCCTTTCTTTTTATTATGAATTATTCGATCTCTAATACGGCCGGACAATGATCAGAATGTACGGCATCGTTTAATATATAAGCGGCTTTAACTTTCGGCTTCATATTGTCGCTAACCATACAATAATCAATACGCCATCCTTTATTTTTAGATCTGGAATTGAAGCGATAACTCCACCATGTATATTCTTGCTTATCCGGGTTCAAGAAGCGAAATGTATCCGTAAAACCTGCGGATAAGAAGCGAGTCATCCATTCCCGTTCTTCCGGAAGGAAACCACTGTTCTTTGCGTTCCTGATCGGATCATGAATATCTATCGGCTCGTGGCAAATGTTGTAATCGCCACAGAGAATTAAGTTCGGACGGGATTTCTGTAACTCAACGACATATTTCTGGAAATCTTCCAGCCATATCATCTTAAAATCCTGCCGTTCATCCCCACTAGTCCCGGAAGGATGATAGACACTTACGATCGATACATCCCCGAAATCAGCACGGAGGAAACGTCCCTCATTATCATACTTCTCGATCCCCATTCCATACTCGATATGATCCGGTTCCTGTTTCGTAAGAATGGCCACGCCACTATATCCCTTCTTTTGGGCACTAAACAAATAAGACTTATATCCTAAAGTCTCGAATGTTTCTGACGGGAACTGGTCTGGTTGCAACTTTGTCTCTTGGATACATAACACGTCCGGCTGTTCTTGAGCCAACCATTCGGGCAAGCCTTTACCTACGGCAGCCCTTAATCCATTTGTATTGTACGTTATTATTTTCAATTTTTCTAAGTTTAGAGGTGAATGACTTTTATTCTGTCTCAAAGATACAACTTTTGACGATTTTACATTGTTTTCATTCCATAATCGGTACATAGAAATTTTCTATATTTGTATAACTTAGAATGAATGACAGACTATGCTGGAACATTTGAACGATATTTTAGAGAATACTCAGATAACGGCCTCGACCGCCGCCGTACGATTAGCTATCAGCTTCGTGCTTGGCGCTATTATCGGTGTAGAAAGACAATTTCGCCGTAGGGAGCTGGTATGCGGACCTTTACCTTGATCTGTATGGGATCTGCCGCCGCCATGTTGATATCTATCTGGATACCACAAACCTATCCGAATTTCTTGAATGGAGATCCGGGGGCGTATCGCCGCCCAAGTCCTTACAGGTATTGGTTTCTTGGGAGCAGGAGCTATTATTCAAAGTCATGGAAGCGTGCATGGACTCACTACGGCGGCTTGTATTTGGGTAATGGCTGTAGTCGGTTTGGCGCTGGTGCCGGCAGTGTTCTTGGCCGCTTCTATCACTACGGCATTTACCTTGTTCGTATTGGTTTCTTTAGAAGGCTGGAGCGACGTATGTATTTGGATGGTGTTAATAAATACTTACGATAAATTGCTCAACCTCGACTCCCGATCTTAAAGGTATCCGGAAAATCTTGGAAAATAGGAGCATATTTATCGTAAGTCTTTCTTATGAGCATAATTACGACAAGAATACGTCGACAATTACCTATAAAGTCAATGTGAAATCCAAGTCCTCTTACAGTGAGTTATTCACTGAGATTCGAAAACTTGGTTATATTTCACAAATACGTCTTCTAGCTTGACAATGCCGTTTATTCAAGTTCACCCTTTAGCATATGCCCGGCGATACGAGCCGCTTCCTTAACGTATTTACCGCAAGGACGTTTGGCATAATACTGTTGCGTGCGTGCGGAAGGAGAGGGATTCGTCGATGTCTCTTCCGGAGGAAGAAGGCTACGGCAAATGATCGTCCCATGCTTCTCCTTGAATAAAGCCGCCATTTTTTGTACCATGCCATAGTTGCGGGCACGCGCCTCTTGATCTAGCGGATCAAATACCGGATACTTAAATCCGGCTAACATCGCCATTGCGTTTACGGTACCACAAACCTCACGCATGCGTCCGACACCTCCTCCAAAAGATACAGACATCTTTTTCGCCAGCTCTAAATCCAACTCGAAGACATCCGAATAAGCGAGGAATACAGATTGAGCGCAATTATATCCGGACTCGAAGTTGTGGACCGCTTGGTTCACACGCTCCTCTATATCAAAGGATTTCATAGTCAACACAAGCTCTGTCCGCCTTTACCGGGCCAATAATTCCTTTAGCGACCGCTACATGTTCCGGATGATTAGCGTACGTATTTACATCTTCCAAGGTAGGCAATTCAGTAGTTAAAATAATATCCCAAGTCTCCGCCGGATTACAATTAAAATCTACACGGATCATTTTCAATACGTCTATCTTATTGATTAAGGCTTCCAGTTTATCCTTAATTTCTTGCATTTTGGCTTGCTTCTCAGCCGGAGTTTGAAACTCCTTCAACTTAAACATTACAATATGTCTGATCATAATCGCTATACATTAATTATATATATTACATCTGTTCATCCAAATACGAATCCTTGTATCCAAGGAAATATAAGATACCATCGAGGCCAATCGTAGAGATAGATTGCTTGGCGGTCGCCTTTACCTTCGGTTTGGCATGGAAGGCGATACCTAGACCGGCGATACTAATCATCGGCAAGTCGTTCGCCCCGTCGCCAACCGCTACGGTCTGGCGAATATCCACGTTCTCCACTTGTGCGATCAGGCGTAGTAATTCCGCTTTCCGCTTCCCATCTACGATATCGCCCACATGATTACCCGTTAGCTTGCCATTCTCGATCTCAAGCTCGTTGGCGTATACATAGTCGATATTATATTTTTGTTTAAGGAAATTACCGAAATAAGTGAAACCTCCGGAAAGGATAGCGATCTTGAAGCCCACCTTTTTCAAGATACGCATCAAACGGTCTACACCTTCTGTGATCGGTAGATTCTCGGCGATCTCCTGCATCACGGATACGTCCAACCCCTTTAATAAGGCACAACGCTGGCGGAAGCTCTCGCAGAAATCGATCTCTCCACGCATGGCTGCCTCTGTAATCGCTTTACTTGATCGCCAACTCCGGCACGTATCGCCAACTCGTCGATAACCTCCGTCTCTATCAAGGTAGAGTCCATATCGAAACAAATCAGACGGCGCATACGGCGATACATGCTATCCTCTTGGAAAGAGATATCCATCTCAAGCTCCGTGGAAGTTTCATGAACTCCGCTTTCATGCACTCCTTGTTTTTCGGGGTACCACGTACGGAAAACTCCACGCTCGCCTTGGGAGTACGGGCATTCTCGTCCAACGGGATACGTCCCGTGAGCCGCTTGATATCATCAATATTCATATCTTGCTCCGCTACGATCCGGGAAACACCCGCGATTTGCTTGGCCGTAAGCTTTCGGCTTAATATCGTGATGATATATCGGTTCTTGCCCTGCATACCTACCCATTTACTATATTCTTGCTCTGTAATGGGATTGAAACGGATATTGACGTCTAATTCGTAACTCTTGAACAGTAGTTCTTTCAATATATCGCCGGAATTTCCTTCCGTGCTTTGAAACAAGATACCCAATGATAAATGGTTATGGATATCCGCTTGACCGATATCGAGGATAACAGCGTTGTTCTTGGCTAGAATCTCCGTAAGAGCCGCCGTTACACCCGGACGATCCGCTCCATTGATATTTATCAGTATTATTTCGTCGTTTTGTGCCATATTTGTCATTCTATTAGGCAAAAGTACGTAAGAATTATCGAAAAAGAGTAATATTATATTAAACATTTTTGCTTATATTTGTTTTATCGTATTAACGACAAAATGTTTAATGAGAACCTGGCAACCTTAAAAAGTCCTGACCGGCAGGCGAAATGTATGAGAATCCAATTTGAAATCAAGGAAAAGTTGCCCGACATTATTTCTGAAATACTTCATTCAGATAAGTGGCTGACTTTAGTGAGAGATGAGAATCATGGATTGCGACGTGTGACGATTAAAGATCCCTACTTTGATTCAGAGGCATGCGTCGATATCTGGGAGCATGAGATTCATGTAACGACAGCTTGGTCTAACTACACCTATCGAATCTATCAAAAAGGTAATTCTGTTTGGTGCGAATACATTGGCGCTTATAGAGGATTGTTGGAACAAAACCTTTTGCCGACAGTGACTCCGAAAGAAAACATTCTGGATTCGGAAGTATTGAACAGTTCTTTGTTTGGTGACAGAAAGGAGACCTTGAGAAATTACAGCGCGGAAAACCTTAAGCTGAAGAATTTTAGGCGGGATAATTTCGCTGCGGAATATCAACTGGCTTCTCCGCAAGACCATCCTAAGATCGTATATGATGAGTTTATTAAAGAAGGGGCTTCCAATTCCCCTCCTGAAGATAGAAAGAAAAGTCCGGTAATTAATACCGGACTTTTATTTGAGGATCATCGCATGATACCCGAATCCTCGTCACTATTCCAAGTTTCTTGTTGGCCTCCTTGAACTTGCGACCGAAGTCAAAATTCCAAGAGAAGGTTAGCATCAACATTCGGCTGAAGTCGTTTGCGTACATGTTCGTACGGCTGGGAGCGTAAGCGTTCCGATTTTCCTCTACCCGTTTGTACTGGCTGGAGAAAGGCATCATCAATCCGGCTCCAACGGCGAATTTACCTTGATTGTACCGGAACATAAACATATGGATATTCTCGCCGCCATGCAATATTCGCCGACAAACGTATTATAGCTACTTGTATCTGGAACATAGCCATGAATTCTTGTACATAGCCATGACGGAAGCCCGGTAATACCAATTGGTATAGGTATGCGAATAACTATTTCCTTCGCTGATATAACGATTGACTCCACCTGTCACGGATAGGCTTATGATCCGCTTGATGATAGGCCGACACGTAATGTCAAGTCACCGCTTAGTTTCTGCCATCCTTTTGGTTATCGGTAATGCGAATGAACTTATTATTTTCTCGTATCACTTCCTCCATGATCCGGTCCGGGCTATTACTGTAATAAAGTTTAAGTCTCCGGTGAATATTCCTTTTTATATAGATAATTGGCTTGCATGTCATAACTCTTATAGGGTTTCAGATAAGGATTTCCCCGGCGTATCTGTAGCGTATCGATATATTGCTCGATGGCGCTTAGTTCCGATAGGCTAGGTGAGACATTATTTACGCTACCGTTCACCCGGAAATACATATTATCCGTAAAGTTATATTGTAAGGATACCTTTGGGCGGAACGTATAATATTGATAATCTTCCTCGCCTTCTTGCTTGAACCATGAGCGGGAGACACCTATTCCGGCGGTATAATTCAACTTCTTGACACGTCCGCTGAATTCCGTATAGAGATACGTCTCCGACTGTTTCATCTTGGTTCGTCCTCCAACCGTTCCGCTGTAGGTGTTATCCGTCCACGATTGGGTGTGTTTCAATCCTCCTCCCAATCGACCGGCCTCGAATTGCCGTTCGTAGATTCCCTCGCCGATGATGGAATATTTGTCTCCGTCCACGTTCGACAAGATATCCGATAAGAGGATATCGTTTTTCCATTCTTGATACATTTGGTTTGCGTTCGTATGTATGTACGTACCTACCATATTAAGTATCAATGTCTGCTTATGTGGTAAGGAGCGTTGGTAATAAAGGTCGAGGGAAGGACGTTTGGTAGAGTTGCTATTTGGATTCCAAGCGTATGTCTTATCCTCGGGATTATTGTTGGTATACAGGTTCTTGCCGCCACCTTTATCCTCGTCTGATAAGAAATAGCGTAGCGTAGCATTGAAATAATAATGGTCGTTATCTACCAGATTATAATTAAGAGAGAGGTTATGAGCGGTCTCGGACATTCCTCTTGGCAGACCTTCCGAGGTACGTTCCATCGTCTCGCCATTCTCAAAGCGGAAGGTCTCGACTCCTTCCGTCCATATATGATACGGATTCCGGTAGCGGACGGCGTATTGCAATCCGAACTCCGATTTCTTATGATTGAACTTCGTCGACACCTGATCGTCTCCAAAAGAGGTGGTCGGTGAATTACTAAGATCCAGATTGACAGAACCGCCGCTAGTTTCCCTCCGGACAATGTAGTCGAGTACGACAGAGGCGTTACCGTAACGTAAGCCGGATTATCATGATATTCTACCCGGATTACCTCCTGTGGCGATAAGCCCGGATATCGGATAGCTCCACCTTGATACCGTTGATGCAGAATTGAATAGTCCCTTCATTCGGTAGCGATACGCTATTCCGGATCGGGTCTACTTCCAAACGAGGAAGCATCAAGCGTCAATAGGTTGATGCCATTGCTGGAGGCCGCTTTTTGCTCGGAGGTAGGGAACGCGATCTTACGGTCCGCCGTATTACGGATAGCGGAAGCGTTGACCGTGACTTCATCTAAGGATATAGAGGAGGATGCCAATGAGATCGTACCGAGATCTATAGGCTGGGAAAGTCCCAGCACGGAGACTACCGAAGTCTTGTAACCTATGGAGGAAACAGATACTTGATAATCTCCGGCCTTGACTTTCTCGATCCGGAAAAGTCCTTTACTATCCGTCGTCGTCCCTGTGATGAATGCGGAATCGGCTGTTTGAAGCGTGATATTCACGAACTCAAGAGGAGACTTGTCGGATAGATCGATGACTTTCCCCCGGATCTGTAATTGTTGTGCCCGGACACCCCAAGAAAAGGATATAAGAAGGGCTGCCATAATGATTTGTTTCATTATAGTACGATTTAATGATTAAGAAATAATGTGTGTATGTGCTTGTTACTTAGTCCAAATCTCTTCTCCGTTCAGACGGATCTTCTGGATATTGTTGATACGGATATGCAACGTGAGATTTTTATCTTGCCCGGCGTCCCTCGCCCCGCTAACCAATAATAGAGAATCGTGGCGGCTGACTTCCGGCAAATACCGTTTCTTTCCCTCGTAATAGAGCAGCGACCGGTCTTTTGCTTCCAGTATTTGCCCCCGGGGAAATTTGGAGGCGGTTCTCGTATCGACTTTTATGTTTTCCGCTTTCAACTCCGGATTATCTATCTGGATAATCTGAAACTTTGCGTGAAACCTGTAAGGCATTTTCCGACGTAAACTGGGCAACGCCGAAAGTGAGGGCTGGAACGATATATAATGTCGCTATCAAGGCGATAAATACGCGATTACTTTTTTCATGATTGTCTTTATTTAATGGTAGATATATATAATGTATAGGCTTTCGTAAGCTCGTCGATACCTACATCTAGCAGGTGCATCTCCTTGAAGACGGCGGGAAGTACCTCTTCCACGAACTGGTTATGGCGCATCTCACGGATTTTTTGCTCGGCGTCGGAAGCGACGAAGTAGCCGATCCCACGCTTGTTGTAAATAATATCGTTGGCTTGCAGGCGCTCGAAGGAACGCATGACCGTATTTGGATTTACCTCCATCTCTACCGCCAGTTCCGTACGGACGGGATACGGCTATCGGCTTTGTAATTACCACTCAATACCCGGTCGCAAATCCGCTCGGCTATCTGGATAAATATGGATTGATTCGTATTGTAGTTCATCTTAGTTCCTTTTCTTTAAGTTTTAGATAAGCGACGTATAAGATCACGAGGGTAGCGATGAGAAATGCGGGTGTAAAGGCAAAGCTTAGCCAATACACGGCGGTATAAAGCGGGGAAGATTCATAACAAAAACTATTCATACCCGGCTGGATATTCAAGATGTTTATGCATAGATAAACAATCCCTATGATAGAAGCGATTATCAATATATATCCACCACAAGCGATTCCTAAAGCATACTTCTTGAATGTGACGTAAGAGAGGAACATCAAGGAACCGACAAATGCCAGCATGGTGAAATCTTGCAAGGTCATGATAATGTCCTTGAATGCTACAGGCTGTATATGAATGAGCATTGAGGCTATTCCCGTCCCAGTCCAGAACGTGACTTGGTACGTTAAGAATACCACGATACCTTCGATCAGGATAGCGGCAAATTTCTCTTGGTTGCTTGCGGGAAGCGTCAAGAATAATCCTCTAGGGCGGTGTATCATCAAGTTTACGTAGCTACAGAAAGCGATAAAAGTCCCCAATGATCCCAATACATATAATGTAAAGGTACGGAATCTCGTATCCCATAAAATGGAGGATAACAGGAAAAAGAAGAGGACTCCGAGGATGACCAATACCCCATAAGCTAATTTTTTCTTATTCTCTATCCAATCTTTGCGAAGTAAAAGATTGATGCGTTGTATACTAAAATCTGTTTTCATAACTATGTCATTTTTAGGAGTTCATGATTCTTTGGATCTCTTTGGGATAAGTTATCGCCGCGTTAAAGAGCAACTCTAAGGATACGACCGTCTCTTCCTTGCCATCCCTTGCGGTGACGCCTATTGTCCCTTGCGGGGTAGGCTCGGAATAAAGAGCTTTCTCTTCCGGCAGGAGTGGTCCGAAATAAGTTTCTCGCCGATCTCGTTCAAC
>ENA-OQDF01000987-OQDF01000987.1-human-gut-metagenome-genome-assembly--contig:-NODE-987-length-11816-cov-2.188040_pt1 | contig 11816 bp, 13 predicted proteins | sample MGYA00242769_ERZ504597 | MGnify/ENA primary metagenome ERZ504597 (study PRJEB26092, sample SAMD00036305) | human gut metagenome | host: Homo sapiens | study: EMG produced TPA metagenomics assembly of...
CTGAAGGAAGCAAAACAGAAATTCCCGGGTATTGATATTGTTGTAGGTAATATTGCTACAGGTGAAGCTGCCAAGATGTTGGTTGAAGCCGGTGCAGATGCTGTCAAGGTAGGTATCGGTCCGGGTTCTATTTGTACAACACGTGTCGTTGCCGGTGTGGGTGTTCCCCAGCTGACAGCAGTGTATGATGTTGCTAAGGCATTGGAAGGTACAGGTATTCCTTTGATTGCTGATGGCGGTTTGCGTTATTCGGGCGACGTAGTGAAGGCGTTGGCTGCCGGTGGTTACAGCGTGATGATCGGTTCGCTGGTTGCCGGAACGGAAGAGTCTCCGGGCGATACGATTATTTTCAACGGTCGTAAGTTCAAGTCTTATCGGGGTATGGGATCGCTGGAAGCTATGGAAAATGGTTCCAAGGACCGCTACTTCCAAAGCGGTACCAGTGATGTGAAGAAATTGGTTCCGGAGGCATTGCCGCCCGCGTTCCTTATAAAGGCACTTTGTATGAGGTGATTTATCAGTTGGTTGGCGGTCTGCGTGCCGGTATGGGATATTGCGGTGCAGCCAATATAGAGAAACTGCACGATGCCAAGTTTACCCGCATTACTAATGCAGGTGTACTCGAAAGTCATCCGCACGATGTATCTATAACCAGTGAGGCTCCGAACTATAGCCGTCCTGAGTAAGATAATAACAAAATAATAGTGAATGCCCGGAGAGAGATTGCCGCTTTCCGGGCATTTTGTTTATATTTGCAGCCGTATAAAAAGAACGGATGGTGCTTATGGTTAGATTGCTTTGGGTGTTTGTCTTCCTTGGGTTCGGATTGGCTGTTTCGGCTCAGGACGATCCGGTATTGATGCGTATCAATGGAAGGAGGTCCTCCGTTCTGAATTCGAACGTAGCTATAATAAGGACGGTACCTCTGTCGGTGCAGGTCGGAAGGCATTGGATGTATATGTGAATAAGTTTATAGACTTCAGGCTGAAAATAGAGGCTGCCGAAGTTGCGGGATTGGATACTTCCTGTGTCTTTCAGAAGGAGCAGGATGAATATCGCCGTTGTCTGATTAAATCATACCTGACAGATGAGAAGACGGCAGAGCAGGCGGCACGGCAGTACTATGACAAGATGAAATCCGACCGGCGTGCAGGTCGGGTATATGTGAAGCATATTTTTAAATATCTCCCCCAGAATATTTCCGGTCATACCTTGCGTGAGGTGGAGTTTAGGATGGATTCTATCTATAGGGCTCTTGCAAAGGAAGGGGAAAGTACGCCGTCTTTCGATGCTTGCGTCGAGCAATTTCCGATGAGAAGAAAGCGTTTTGGGTTCGGGTTGGCTGCAGATGCCGGCGGAGTTTGAGGATATTGTATTCGGGTTGAATGCCGGAGAGATTTCTCGTCCGTTCCTCACTCCTCAGGGCATTCATATCGTGAAAGTACTCGAACAGCAGGAAATCCTTCCTTTTGAGAGGATGAAGGACAAAATCATCCGTTGTCAAACCCGTCGTCATGGAATGGATAAAGGAACGCGGGCTTTTGTGGAGAAACTGAAGAAAGAGTATCACTATATGCCGGATAAAGCCGGTATCGACGAACTGCTGGCTAAAGGAAGCACTTCCCGTACATTGTTTACATTGGATGGCAAGGCATACGGTGGAAAAGAATTTGTCGGATTTGCCGCTGCTTATCCGGCAGGGATGCGCAGACAGTTGGAGGCTTTTACAGTAAAAACGATTCTGGACTATGAAACTCCCGTCTGGAATGGAAGCATCCCGAATTTTGTGCGTTGGTGCAGGGGCATCGTGACAGCATGTTGCTTGCCGAAATCACTGACCGTGAAGTGGGAAAGAGGAGTGTGGTGGATGAAGCGGGATTGAAAGCATATTTTGAGGCGCACCGTTCGGACTTCCATTGGGACGAACCGCGTTATAGGGGTATTGTGCTGCATTGTACTACCAAGCGAGTGGCGAAGCAAGTACGGAAATTTCTGAAACTGATTCCGGAAGAGGAGTGGATGGATGCCATCCGTCTCACTTTCAATGCCGGCGATACTCCAAGGTGCAGGCAGAGCAAGGATTATTTGCCCCCGGTGATAATGCATATGTGGATGATTTGGTGTTTAAAAGGAAGGATGCGACTCCGGTTTTGTCATTTCCCTTTACTGCTGTACAAGGTCGTAAGCAGAAGGGACCGGACAGTTGGCAAGAGGTGCGAGAGCCGCTCGTAACCGCTTATCGGAACTATTTGGAAACGCATTGGGTGGCAAAGTTGCGTGCTGCCGGTAAGGTTGAAATTGACCAAGAGGTTTTAAAAACCGTTAATAATCACTGATGCAACCGATTAAAACACTATCTTCGTACCTCAAAACGAAGTAAATATCAGTTGGTGATGCGAACAACCTGCTTTGGGCTTTTAATTTTCCTTCTCTGTGCGGCGTGCAGCGAGCGGCACGACCATAAAGGGCGGACACCGTTAGTGGAGTTGGACGGCAATTTCCTTTACCGGGAAGATTTGCAATCGGTACTTCCGACCGGTTTGTCCAAAGACGACAGTCTGTTGTTTGCAGAACATTATATCCGTAATTGGGTGGAAGATATTTTGTTGTACGATAAAGCGCAGAGCAATATTCCCAATAACGGTGAGATTGATAAACTTGTGGAGAATTATCGCAAAGCATTGATAATGCATACCTATCAGCAGGCTTTAATACATCAGCGACTATCAGAGGAGATTTCAGAACAAGACTTGACGGAGTATTACGAGAAGAATCAGGCGCTCTTCAAAGTGGAACGTCCGTTGATGAAAGGCTTGTTCATCAAAGTTCCTTTGACAGCCCCACAGCTGGGCAATGTTCGTCGCTGGTACAAGATGGAAACCCGTGAGGCGGTGGAACATCTGGAAAAGTACAGTCTGCAGAATGCTGTGAAGTATGAGTATTTTTATGATAAATGGGTGCAGGTATCGGAAGTACTGGATATGCTGCCCTTGAAGGTTTCTGATGTGGACGAGTATCTGGACAAGAATCGCCATGTAGAGCTGAAGGATACAGCTTTCCATTATTTCCTGAATGTGAGCGATTATCGCCCGGTGGGAGAGCAGGAACCCTATGAGTTTGCCCGTAGGCAAGTGAAGGATATGCTGCTGAACGTGAAGCAGGTGGAATTCATGAAGCAAGTGAGGATGATTTGTACCAACGGGCGGTGAAAAGAGACAAGATTAAATATTATTTAGAATAAGACACCAAGAATGAAACAGTGTATGAACTTTAAGTTTGTAATTTTATTTGCCTTGACGCTATTAGTCGGTTCTACCGTTTATGGACAAGACAACGTGATTGACGAGGTAGTGTGGGTAGTAGGTGACGAGGCTATACTGAAGTCCGAAGTGGAAGAGGCACGCATGAGTGCATTGTATGAAGGACGTAAATTTGACCGTGACCCTTATTGCGTGATACCTGAGGAGATAGCCGTGCAGAAACTGTATCTTCATCAGGCTGCCCTCGACAGTATCGAAGTATCCGAGAGTGAGGTTATCCAGCGTGTGGACTATATGACGAATATGTATATCGCCAATATCGGTTCGCGCGAGAAAATGGAGGAATACTTCAACAAGACTTCCAGCCAGATTCGTGAAACGCTGCGCGAGAATGCCCGTGAAGGATTGAAGGTTCAGAAGATGCAGCAGAAACTGGTGGGCGAGATTAAGATAACTCCGGCCGAGGTGCGCCGTTACTTCAAGGATTTGCCGCAGGACAGCATTCCTTATATCCCTACCCAGGTGGAGGTGCAGATTATCACTCAGCAGCCTAAGGTCCCTTTGGAGGAAATAGAAGATGTAAAGAGACGTTTGCGTGAGTATACCGACCGTGTCAATAAGGGTGAAAGCTTTTCCATGTTGGCTCGTCTGTACTCTGAGGACCGTGGTTCGGCCATGCGTGGCGGTGAGATTGAATTCTCAGGACGCGGTATGCTGGACCCCGCTTATGCCAATGTGGCTTTCAACTTGCAAGACCCCAGCAAGGTTTCCAAGATTGTAGAGTCTGAATATGGTTTCCATATCATTCAGTTGATAGAGAAGCGCGGTGACCGTATTAAAACACGCCACATTCTGTTGAAACCGCATATTCCGGAAGAAGCTCTGGCTGCCGGTTGTGCCCGTTTGGACTCTATTGCTGATGATATCCGCAATAACAAATTCTCTTTTGAAGAGGCTGCCTCCGTGCTTTCGCAGGATAAGGATACGCGCAACAATCATGGTTTGTTGCCGAATCCTAATACGAACACTTCCCGTTTTGAGATGCAGGAACTTCCCCCTGAAATAGCCAAGGTGGTGGATAAGATGAAAGTGGGCGAAATCTCCGAAGCCTTCACCATGATTCCGCAAAAGACCGGAAAGGAAGAGTGCGTGATTGTGAAGCTGAAGAGCCGTACGATGGGACACAAGGCTACCATTGCCGATGACTATCAGAACTTGAAAGAGATTGTGTTGGAAAAACGCCGCGACGAAGTGCTGGACAAGTGGATTCGTGAGAAGCAGAAGCACACGTATGTCCGTATCAAGGATAATTGGAAGAATAACTGTACGTTCAAGTATCCGGGCTGGATTAAAGAATAATCCGGAAGGATTTACATAGATTTGTATGCAAAAGAAGAATACAAAAATCATTTCCTGAACAAGCATAGATACCTCCTGGTAGGTATTCTATGCTTGTTTGGCATCTGTCTGCTGAGTGCGCAGGACAAGAAGAAGAGTACTGGTGCACCGGAGAAGAAGAAAGTGGACTCAATTGAACAGAAAAAGACGGAGACGCCGGAAAAGAAGAAGACGCGCGTCGATTTGTTGTACGCAGATGAGGCGCAGGCGGACAAACAGTTGCGTCCTGATGTGCAGGTACTCATCGGCTCGGTGAGGATGAAGCATGACAGTATGTACATGTTCTGTGACAGTGCGCTGATATTCGAAAAGATAAATTCTGTGGAGGCATTCGGCAATGTGCGTATGGAGCAGGGCGACACCTTGTTTATCTATGGAGACTATCTGTATTATGACGGCATGTCGCAGTTGGCCATGCTGCGTGAGAATGTACGTATGATAATCGTAATACGGTGCTGACAACTGACAGTTTGAACTATGACCGTCTGTACGATTTGGGCTATTACTTCGAAGGCGGTACGCTGACCGACGAGGATAATGTGCTGACTTCCGAGTGGGGAGAATATAGCCCTGCCACTAAGTTGGCTGTCTTCAACCACGACGTGAAGCTGGTCAACCCGAAGTTTGTTTTGACTTCGGATACCTTGAAGTATAGTACAGCTACTAAGATTGCCACAATTTTAGGACCCTCCGACATTGTGAGTGATCAAAATCATATTTATTCCGAACGTGGCGTGTACAATACGACTACTGAGCAGGCAGAACTGCTCGACCGTTCCGTACTGACTAACGAAGGCAAGAAACTGACCGGTGACAGCCTTTTCTACGACCGCATCTTGGGATACGGCGAGGCTTTTGACAATGTACAGATGAATGATACGGTCAACCGGAACATGTTGACTGGCGACTACTGTTTCTACAACGAACTGACCAGAAGCGCCGTTGCCACCAAACGTGCCGTAGCTGTCGACTATTCGCAGGGCGACAGTCTGTTCATGCACGGTGATACTTTGAGGCTGATTACCTACCATATGAATACCGATTCCATGTACCGGGAGATGCGTGCCTATCATAAGGTGCGTGCTTATCGCACGGATGTGCAGGCCGTATGCGATTCGTTGGTGTATAATTCCAAGGACTCTTGCATGACGATGTATACCGACCCTATTTTGTGGCACGGGGAACAGCAGTTGTTGGGCGAGGAAATTAAAATTTACATGAACGATAGTACCATCGACTGGGCGCATATCATCAACCAGGCCCTGACGGTAGAGAAAAAGGACAGTATTCACTATAACCAAGTTTCCGGTAAGGAGATGAAGGCTTTCTTCATAGATGGAGACATGCGTCTGGTGGAGGTAAACGGCAATGTACTGGTGGTGTATTATCCGGTAGAGGAGAAGGACAGTTCGCTGATTATGATGAACTATTCGGAAGGCGGACTTTTGAAAATGTACTTGAAGGAGAGAAGGATGGAGCGCGGAGTCTTTGTTGGAAAGACTACCGGTACAGCCTATCCTCTGGACCAGATTCCACCAGATAAGAGCAAGCTGCCTTCTTTTGTCTGGTTCGACTACATCCGTCCGCTCAACAAGGAGGATATCTTCGAGTGGAGGGCTAAAAAAGCAGGTGAAGTATTGAAGAAAAGTGACCGGAAACCTGTAACTTCGCCAAGGAATATGCATATTAAACGAAATAATAAGTAGCGTCATGGGAATGTTTGCAATGCGGAAGCCTCGTGGCTTCAATCATAGCTATATCTATGTGGATGAGCGGAAAGAGAAGTTGGCGAAGATGGAAGAAAACGCCAAGCGTGACCTGGGTATGCTGCCGGAAAAGGAATTCTCGCCCGAGGATATACGGGGCAAATTCATAGAAGGAACAACTCACTTGAAGCGGCGCAAGGAGAGCGGACGTAAGCCGATGCATTTGCATAATCCTTGTTGTCATGGCTGTGTTGATTTATCTGTGGTATGCCATCAGTAACGGAATCATTTAATAATGATTAATCATTAATCCCTAATCATTAAACATTATCATGAGCGATATCATTCATTTGCTGCCCGATTCGGTTGCCAATCAGATTGCTGCCGGAGAGGTGATTCAGCGTCCGGCATCTGTTGTGAAAGAATTGGTGGAAAATGCAATTGATGCCGAAGCAGAGGAAATACATGTGCTGATTACCGATGCGGGCAAGACCTGCATCCAGGTGATTGATGACGGGAAGGGTATGTCCGAAACGGATGCGCGCCTTTCTTTTGAACGTCATGCGACTTCAAAGATACGCGAAGCTGCCGATTTGTTTGCCCTACGCACCATGGGCTTCCGTGGAGAAGCGTTGGCTTCCATTGCTGCGGTAGCTGAAGTGGAGTTGAAAACACGCCCAGCCAGCGAGGAGCTGGGGACGCGACTGTTGATTGCCGGCTCTAAAGTCGAGAGCCAGGAAGCCGTTTCCTGCCCTAAGGGAAGCAATTTTTCCATCAAGAACCTATTCTTCAATATTCCTGCCCGGCGTAAATTCCTGAAAGCCAACTCTACGGAGTTGAGCAATATCCTTACGGAATTCGAGCGTATAGCGCTGGTGCATCCTGAGGTAGCTTCTATCTGTATAGTAATGATACGGAATTGTTCAATCTTCCGGTAATGCCTTTGCGGCAACGCATCATGGCAGTTTTCGGAAAGAAACTGAATCAGCAGTTGCTGTCCGTAGACGTTAATACGACGATGATAAAGATTTCCGGTTTTGTTGCCAAGCCGGAAACCTCGCGCAAGAAAGGAGCGCACCAATACTTTTTTGTGAACGGGCGTTATATGCGTCACCCCTATTTTCACAAAGCAGTGATGGACGCTTATGAGCATCTGATTCCTGCCGGTGAGCAATCTCCTACTTTATTTATTTCGAGGTAGACCCTGCCAATATCGATGTGAACATCCATCCGACGAAGACGGAGATTAAGTTCGAGAATGAGCAGGCTATCTGGCAGATTATATCGGCTGCGGTCAAGGAATCCTTAGGCAAGTTTAGCGCTATACCTACTATCGATTTTGATACCGAGGACATGCCGGATATTCCTGCATTCGAGCAGGCTCGTCCGATAGAGCCTCCGAAGGTACACTATAACACGGATTTCAATCCCTTCAAGACGTCTTCCACTTCTTCCTATGGAGGCGGTGGCAATTATTCGCGCCCCAAGGTGGAGTGGGAGGGGCTTTATTCCGGTTTGGAAAAGGCTAGCAGGATGAACGAGCCGATGGCGGAAGAGCCTTTTGTAGAGGATACGGTTACCGGTACGGCTCCAAGAGAGGAGGAGAGGGTTTCTTATTTTCAGGAAACGGTTCCTTCCGAGGCAAGCGCCTCTTTCTACGGCAATGAGGCAACGGTAGAGAAAGGAGCGCAACACTTTCAGTTCAAGGGGCGTTTTATTCTGACTTCCGTTAAATCGGGTCTGATGCTGATAGACCAGCACCGTGCGCATGTCCGGGTATTGTTCGACCGCTATATGAGTCAGATTCGACAGAAACAAGGGGTATCGCAGGGGGTATTGTTTCCAGAGATTATCCAGTTGCCGGCTTCGGAAGCTGCCGTGCTGGACGGTATATTGGAAGATTTGTCGGCCGTAGGCTTCGATTTGAGTCCGCTGGGTGGCGGCAGCTATGCCATCAACGGCATACCTTCGGGCATAGAGGGATTGAACCCGGTAGAATTGGTCCGGAATATGGTACATACTGCTATGGAAAAGGGAATGACGTTAAGGAAGAGGTACAGACAATTCTTGCATCGACTTTGGCGCGTGCTGCGGCCATCGTTTATGGACAAGTGCTGAGCAACGAGGAAATGTCCAATCTCGTGGACAATCTGTTTGCATGCCCATCCCCGAATTATACTCCGGACGGAAAGACGGTGCTGGCGACCATTAAAGAAGACGACATAGAAAAGCTTTTCTCCAAATAAGGAAGAGTGCTTTCTTTGGCATCAAGGCAAAAAAAGTACAAATATTCAGAACCTTTTAGTTCTGTTGGCGTTAATTAGACAGTTTGAATGATAAAGAGTTTAATTAACCACTTAACTATTTTAAGGTATATGAAAAAGATTCTAATGTTACTGGCTTTGGCGGGGTGTCTTCTGTTGCCATGGCGCAGCAAAAGACTGAAGTTGTGGAAGAGTTTGGTGTTATCCAGGTCCAGGATAAATATCAGGTAATCACTAATCCGTTCTGGAGTAATTGGTTTTTCTCTATAGGCGGTGGTGCCGAAGCAACTTTTGGAGATAATGATAAGGCAGGAAGTTTTGGCAAGCGTATCAGTCCGACGCTGAATTTTGCCATCGGCAAATGGTTCACCCCGGGACTGGGAGTACGTCTGCAATATAGCGGCCTTCAGGCAAGAGGATATACGTATGATGCAGGTGCTGACTACGTGAAAGGCACTCAGATGGATGACGGCTACTACAAACAGCGTTTCGACTATATGAATCTGCACGGAGATGTGATGTTCAATCTGAATGCGCTGTTTGGAGGATACAACCAGCACCGCGTATATGAGATCATTCCTTATGTAGGTGCGGGGTTCACTCACAACTACACAAAGCCTCATCGCGAAGCTTTGTCCGTAAACGCAGGTATCATCAATCGCTTCCGTATTTCGAATGCGATAGATATTAACCTGGAGCTGAGCGCAATGGGCGTTGAAGATAAGTTCGATGGCGAAGTTGGCGGCGATCATGGATATGATGGCGTGCTGAGTGCAACAGTAGGGTTGACATACCGTTTCCCCGCCCGTGGATTCCGTCGCCCGATGCCTCAGTTGATTTCTCAGGTAGAGCTGGCTGCCATGCAGGCACAGCTTGCAGAGATGGGAGCTGCCAACCAGCAGCTGCAGAATGCACTGGTTGCCGCACAGAACCAGCCGGTGGCCGAAGTTACAGAAACGGAAGTGATTGTTCCCGATCCGGACATTGCACCGCGTACCGTATTCTTCAAGATTGGCTCTGCAGAAGTTTCTCCGCGTGAAGCATGAACTTGTCTTATCTGGCAGATCAGATGAAGCAATTCCCGAACGCCACTTACACCGTAAACGGATATGCTGACTCTGCAACCGGTACACCGGCATTCAACAAAGAGTTGAGTTTAAAGCGTGCACAAGCCGTGGTCGATGTATTGGTAAAACAATACGGAATTCCTGCTGACCGCCTGAAGGTGGATGCCGGTGGTGGTGTCGACAAGTTCGGACAACCGATTCTGAACCGTGTAGTGTTGGTGAAATCAGCCAACTAGGAGACGGGATAAAAGAAACAAGCTACAAGTTACTAGCTACAAAAGACGAGGGGCATGCGTTACCGTGACGCATGCCCCTTTTCTTAATTAACTTATGTGTTCTTCCCTTATTCCCCTCTAAATTTCTTTATTTGCTCTGCAATCAGTTCCGCGTCGTCAAAGTAGTTTATCTTCATAGCCTTGCGTACATCATCCAAAGTTGCGGCGGCAGTTTCCCTGGCAGTTTCGCAACCTTTCTTCAGCATGTCGTAGATGGCAGGGATGTCTTTTTTCAAACTCCTTGCGGCGGTTGCGGATAGCTCCAGTGTCTCTTGCATAATTTCGTTGAGGAACTTCTTCACTTTCATATCGCCCAGACCGCCACGCTGATAGTGGGCTTTCAGTTCGTCCAGATTCGGATATTCGGGCAGATAAAGACTAAAGTGTTCCGGACGGCAGAAAGCATCCAGGTAAGTGAATACGGTGTTGCCTTCCAATTTTCCGGGGTCTTGCACACGCAGGTGGTCGGGGTCGGTATACATGCTCTTCACTTTCTTCTGCACTTCGTCGGCAGAGTCCGAAAGATAGATACAGTTGCCGAGGCTCTTGCTCATCTTGGCTTTGCCGTCCGTTCCCGGCAGGCGCAGGCAGGCTGCATTGTCAGGTAACAGGATTTCCGGTTCCACAAGGGTTTCACCATATATATAGTTGAAACGGCGTACGATTTCACGAGCTTGTTCAATCATCGGTTCCTGGTCTTCGCCCACGGGCACGGTGGTGGCGCGGAAAGCGGTGATGTCCGCTGCCTGGCTGATGGGGTAGGTGAAGAAGCCTACGGGGATGCTTGTCTCGAAGTTACGCATCTGGATTTCGGTCTTTACCGTCGGGTTGCGTTGCAGGCGGCTCACGGTCACCAGGTCCATGTAGTAGAAGGTCAGCTCGCAGAGTTCCGGTATCTGGGATTGGATGAAGATGGTGCTCTTCGTCGGGTCCAGTCCGCAAGCCAGGTAGTCCAGTGCCACCTCGATGACGTTCTGGCGCACCTTTTCTGGATTCTCCATATTGTCCGTCAGCGCTTGTGCGTCGGCGATGAAGACGAAGGTCTTGTCGTACAAGCCGGAGTTTTGCAGTTCCACTCTTCTTCTCAATGAGCCTACATAGTGTCCTATGTGCAGGCGTCCTGTGGGGCGGTCGCCCGTAAGGATGATTTTTTCTTTTGCCATATTATGTATTTTTTAGTTTCTTCATTGTATAAAAGCCATTAGGCTGGCAAAGATACCTATAATTATCGAAACCTCAAGGGATGACGCTTTCTTTCCTTTTCACGTACACCTTATGGCTTCCGATGCCGCTTGTATCGATTCCGCTGCCGGGAGTGTGGGCCCATTTACGCAGTTCCACAGTGGCGGTGGAGCGGACGAGTCCGGTCAGTTGCCGGTAGATGCTGACAGTAAGGAAGGCGTGTTTGTCCAGATACTGATGCGCCAGAGCCAGACGTTGTTCGGGGGTGTATTTCTTCGACGAGTGTGCGGGTTTCCAGGAGGCACGTTCCAGTTCGCACCAATGGTTGGTTTCTCTAATCAAGCTTTATCCGTGCGGAAGTTCACGCCACTTACGTAGATGCTCCGTGCGTTTCGCTTCGTGGTGCTTTCTTGGGGCTGTTCGCGTTCCTTGTCGGGGTAGATGGACAGTGCGGGGGTAAATACGCCCAATCCTTCTATCTTCACCGAGCGTCCCATTCCCATTTCGTGGGCCAGGCTTCGCCCAACTCGCAGATGATCCTTCGGTTACGCCTTTCGAGAATCCCGAGGTCATGGCGATGTATTCCGCCAGTTCGCGCGTGCTGGTCTGTCCGGTCATCACCATCTTGGGGTAGGTGATCGGTTCGCCCGTGCCTTGCAAGTCG
>ENA-OQDF01000988-OQDF01000988.1-human-gut-metagenome-genome-assembly--contig:-NODE-988-length-11810-cov-1.647522_pt1 | contig 11810 bp, 19 predicted proteins | sample MGYA00242769_ERZ504597 | MGnify/ENA primary metagenome ERZ504597 (study PRJEB26092, sample SAMD00036305) | human gut metagenome | host: Homo sapiens | study: EMG produced TPA metagenomics assembly of...
GCACCGGTTTCGACTACGCTACCGCTTTCCGGGCATGAACAAGGTGCTGCAGGCGGCGGGCCGGGTCATTCGCACGCAGGAAGACAAGGGCGTGGTGCTTCTGCTGGACGACCGCTTTGCCCGCGGTGAATACACCCGCCTGTTCCCCCGCCACTGGCACCAGCTCCAATACCTGCGCAGCACCACAGAGCTGGAGCAGCAGCTTGCCGCCTTCTGGGCACGGAACCAATAGAAAAAAGCCTGTCAGCGCAAAAACCGACAGGCTTTTCTCATGCTCCGGACATTTTCCGGCTCTTACTTCTTTCTGGGCAGGGATCTGCGCAGTTCATCCCAGCAGTCATCTCCACCAATGTGGTGGCGCGCAGGGCGCAAACGCTTCATCCAGATACTGCATCTCGCTCACCGCACGCATGGCGTGATCCGAAATACACCACTTCCCAACAACCGTCTGCGCCATCCAGTAGACCATCCGCTCGGTCTTTTTCCGCTGTTTGGTGCCCTCGCGGTAGCGGTCGGTGTTCTCCGCATCGTTCACGGGAACGCCTGCCGCTTTCAGCATCTCACCAGCACTCCCAGGCTGCATCCACGATCATCCTGCGCTGTTCCACTGTGGTGCGGGAAAGTTCCCCATCCACCGCATAGCAGGCATAGGCGCAGGGCAGGATAAAGGCGATGTGGCTCTTGAGCCACTCGTCCATATCGCTGTAATAGGTCAACTTGTAGTGGGTGCCTTCAAAAGCAGCCTGCAGCCGCAGGCGGAACGCGCCGGGCAGGGGTGCGGTTGCGCCGCCGACAGTCATTCCCATCCCCATGTGCACACTGACCAGCCGGTCATGCTCCCGGCGGCCCGCATTGTTCTGGAAACCAAAGGCGATCTTATCCACCGGGCGCTGCATGGCCTGCAGCATCTCCTGCGCATAGGGATCATTGCCCACAAAGATGAAGTACTGGCTCCGGTTTGCTTTGAGGATGGGCAGCACATCGGCCAGCTGCCCGGCCTGCACCGTGACAAACACAAGGTCATACACATCCTCGGGGGCCAGCACATCTGTTGTCTGCATCCGATCCACCGTTGTTTTCCGCTGGAGCATGTGGCGGATGGTCAGGCCCTTCTGGTCAATGACCTCCTTCCACTCGCCCCGGGCCAGCAGGGTGACCACATTTTTCTTGTTCTGTGCCAGACTGTGGGCCAGCTGACAGCCTGAACGCCTGCGCCGTACACCAAGATCCTCATAACGAAATCCCTCCTGTTTTGCATGATCAGCCCGGCCAGAAACACCGGCTGTTACTTTCATGGAACGAGAAGAAGCCCTTTTTCTCATAGGGCCTGGTCTGCACGCCGGTCACGGTGTAGCCCGTTTCGGCAATGGCAGCCTTCAGCGCCTCCACATCTACCGGCTGCTCCGAGATGATGACCGTCTCGCCCTTGGTGTGGGAAGAAGTCACCTTGTTCACCCGGGCGGTCTTGCGCACCACATCATTGATGTGGCTTTCGCACATACCGCACATCATACCATCGACCCTCAGGATCGTTTCTACCATTGTTGTCCCCTCCATACTGTATCTGCGGGCACCCCTGTCAAACTGCACAAGTCCAGCCCGCTGTTTTCGTCATTTTGTTAGTTTTAGCTAACTCATTGCAGAAACAAAACGGCTCCTGCCCCGCACAGCGCTGCTCTGCGGAACTTTGCCGGTCTGTTTTCAGTTTTATCATACCATACCGGTGGGCAAATTTCAAGCTGCCCGCAAAACCGGCCGGGGGACTTTATCAAAGGGTCAGTTCATGGAAAACAGCGCTGCTTTCCAGCTCTTTCCATTGCATCGTGTTTCCTTCCAGGGTCATGTAGCTGTGGGGGCTGTTCTCCTTGGGGATGCTTACAGAACCCGGGTTCAGGTAAAGATTTCCCTGCCCGAACTCTGTCCAGGCCGGAACATGGGTATGCCCGTGCAGCAGCACATCTCCCGGGGCCAGCGGCGGCAGATTTTTCACATGATAGATATGCCCGTGGGTCGCATAAATGAGCCGCTGCCCCACCGGAAGCACGGCATAATCGGCCAGCACGGGGAATTCCAGCACCATCTGGTCCACCTCGGTATCGCAGTTGCCGCGCACGCACAGCAGCCGCTCCCGCAGGGGATTCAGCATGGCAATTACCTCTTTGGGGGCATAGCCCTCCGGCAGGTCGTTGCGGGGGCCGTGATACAAAAGATCCCCAGCAAAAGCAGCCGGTCTGCTCTCTCCCGCTCAAACGCTTTGATCATTTTTTGCAATAAAACGCCGACCCGTGCAGGTCGGATGCGATCATCCATTTCATGGCAGGATTCTCCTTATTTTATAAAGTATCTATTTTTATTTTAGCCTCCCGGTGAAAAATGGTCAAGTCTATAAAAGTCATACTTTATCCGTTTGACCTCTTGACATCTGCCGGAAGCCGTGTTATCCTACAGTTAATAAAATTCGTGTGGATTTTTACAGCAGTATGCTACTTTTCGCCACACAATGACTTCAAAAAAGCCATTGTGTGGCTTTTTGCGTCTGCGTTTGTTTTCGAGCAGTCTCGCCCTGACGATTCCGCGGCTGCAATAATTCATTTCTTTTCTCTACAGGAGCAATGCAAACACTATGAACGAGACCTTTATGAAAGAAAAACCGGTGCTGCCGCTGTTGGTATCCATGCGCTGCCCAATGTTATTTCCATGCTGGTGAACAGTCTGTACAACATTGTAGACAGCCTGTTTGTGGCCCGCATCAGCGAAGACGCCATGACTGCGTTGTCGCTGGTGTTCCCGATCCAGAATTTTGCTAACGCCATCGCCATCGGCTTCGGTATCGGCATCAATGCATGATCGCACTGTACCTTGGCGCGGGCGACCACAAAAGGCCGAGACTGCGCCACCCACGGTATGGCGCTGAGCCTGATGCACGGCATTCTCATCACCATTGTCAGCATTGTCATCATGCCGGGCTTTTGCGCCGGTTCACCAGCGACGCAGGCTGATCGCATCCGGCATCACCTACTCCACCATCGTATTCCTGTTTGCCACCATCAACATGGCGGCACTGGCCTTTGAAAAGATGTTTCAGGCCGTGGGCCGCATGAAGGTGACTATGGCGGCGCTGATCTTTGGCTGTGTGTGCAACATCCTTCTGGACCCCATCCTGATCTTCGGCCTTGGCCCGGTGCCTGCCATGGGCATTGCGGGTGCGGCCCTTGCCACCGGCATCGGCCAGCTGCTGAGCCTGTGCGTTTACCTTTTCGTTTACGTCCGTACTGAGCTGCCTATCCGACTGCGCCGCAGCTGCCTGCGCCCGGATGCCGCACTGGACGGCAAACTGTATGCCATCGGCGTGCCGGCCATCCTCAATCTGGCCCTGCCCTCTCTGCTGGTCACCTTCCTGAACGGCCTGCTGGCGGGCTTTTCCCAGAGCTACGTGGTGGTGCTGGGCATTTACTACAAGCTGCAGACCTTCCTGTATCTGCCCGCCAACGGCATCGTGCAGGGTATGCGCCCGCTCATTGGCTACAATTACGGTGCCAAGCAGCACGCCCGCGTGAAAAAGCTCTACGAACTCACCCTCATCATGAGTGCTGCCATCATGGCTGCGGGCACGGTCATTTGCCTGTTCGCTTCCCGCCCGCTGATGCAGCTGTTCACCTCCAACCCCGAAACCGTCGCCATCGGCCAGACTGCCCTGCGCATCATCTGTCTGGGCTTTGTGGTTTCTGCTGTATCCACCACCTCTTCCGGTGCACTGGAAGCTTGGCAAGGGCGCAGAATCGCTGGTCATCTCGCTGTGTCGCTACATCGTATTCATCATGCCGCTGGCCGCTGTGCTGTGCCATTTCCTTGGTGCCAACGGCGTGTGGCATGCATTCTGGATCACCGAAGTGCTGTCCGCCATCGTGGCTTACCCGGTGTACCGCAAGGCAGTTGGAAAGTGCTGAGCCTTCTTGAAAGCGCTGGACGGCGAAGACCGAGTAAAATAAAATAGTTTCAAGCAGTTGAGGGAGAGTTTGCCAAAAACCCTCCCTCTTTTTTGTGCATTTTATTTGACAGTACGCAAAAACTGCGGTAAAATAAGATGTTTGTTTTCCGGCATTTCGGCTGGAAAAGCGCAATTTAACAGAGGATGTGGGAAAAATATGATCGAGACGATCACGGCCGTCAATCAGGCGGTCAACCAATTCATCTGGGGCGTGCCCGCCATGGTGTGCATCATCGGCGTGGGCCTGCTCCTGAGCGTTCGCACGGGCTTTGCAGATCCGCAAATTTCCCTACGCCATCAAGATCACCATCGGACGCATGTTCCGCAAAAAAGACGCTTCCGATGGCGCCATGACCCCCTTTCAGGCGGTGTGCACCGCGCTGGCCGGCACCGTGGGCACCGGCAACATTGCCGGTGTGGCAGGCGCAATCGCCATTGGCGGACCGGGTGCCGTGTTCTGGATGTGGTGTTCTGCCCTGCTTGGCATGTGCACCAAGTTTGCCGAGGTCACGCTGGCGGTGCACTACCGTGAGCGCAGCGAGACTGGCGAATGGGTAGGCGGCCCCATGTACTACATTAAAAACGGCCTGAGCAAGCATTGGCAGTTTCTTGCTGTGCTGTATTCCCTGTTTGGCGTGCTGACCGTGTTTGGCACCGGCAATGCCACACAGGTAAATACCATCGTTGCCGCTATCGATACCGCTCTGCTGGAGTACGGCGTGGTGGGCGGCGGTGCGCTTTCTACCCTGAACCTCGTGGTTGGCATCGCAGTGGCCATGCTGGTGGCCATGGTGCTGCTGGGCGGCATCAAGCGCATTGGCAGCGTGAGCGAAAAGCTGGTGCCCTTTATGGCTCTGTTCTACATCGTGCTGTCCGTGGGCGTTATGGTGCTGAACTTTGAGCGCCTGCCTATGTGTTCGAGTCCATCATTGCGGGCGCGTTCAACCCGGCAGCGTTCACCGGCGGCACCATCGGCAGCCTGTTCGTCAGTATGCAGAAGGGTGTGTCCCGCGGCATTTTCTCCAACGAGGCCGGCCTTGGCACCGGCTCCATTGCCCACGCCTGCGCCGACACCAAAAAGCCGGTCAAGCAGGGCATGTTCGGCATCTTTGAAGTGTTTGCCGATACCATCGTCATCTGCACCCTGACTGCCATGGTCATTCTGTGCAGCGGCACCACCGTGAACTACGCACCGCTGCCGGTGCAGAGCTGACCATCAGCGGCTTTACCACCACCTACGGCGGCTGGGCTTCCATCTTTACCGCCGTGGCCCTGTGCTGCTTTGCTTTTCCACCATCATCGGCTGGGGCCTGTATGGTTCCCGGTTTCTGGTGTTCCTGTGCCGCAGCGATAAGGTGGCAAAGCCCTTCTTTCTGGTCTACTCCTTTGTGTCCATTCTGGGCGCAACGATGGATCTGGGCCTGCTGTGGAGCATCGCCGATACCTTCAACGGCCTGATGAGCATTCCGAACCTGCTCGCGTTGCTGCTGCTTTCCGGCACAGTGGTCAGGCTGACCAAAGAATTTTTTGCATCGGAGGCTGATTGCCCACAACAAAAAGAGGCTGTTGCAAGACAGCTCTCCAAAAACATTGTACGAAACCCGGAACTTTTTCAGGGCCAAAACGGCTCCAAAAGGTTCCGGGTCTTTGATTTTTCGCAATTTCCCCGCGCAGGCTGCTACCACATTTTTTCAATCCCCTTATTCTGCCCGCGTCCGGCTCTTTTCAACCCGGACAGTTCATGTTACAATATACATTAGAAATAAAAAATGAATCGAGGGAATGAACCTTGGATTTTTATGGTACCATCGGCCCGGCCTGCGCACAGCCGGCGATCTTGCAGCACATGGTGGAAGCCGGCATGACCGGCATCCGCATGAATCTTTCCCACGGGCCGCTGGCGGCGCACACCGACTGGCTGGCCATGATCCGCGCAGCCGGCATCCGTCAGCTGCTGATCGACCTGCAGGGGCCGGAACTGCGCATCGGCACGCTGGCAGAGCCTGTTGCTCTGGTTGAGGGCAGCTCTGTACGCCTTGGCGCAGACGGCGTACCTTGCCCGGCAGCTCTGGTACAGGCGGCTGCGCCCGGGCAGCAGCTTCTGCTGGACGACGGCAAGCTTCTGGTGCAGGTCACACAGGCATTGCCAGAAGCCCTTTTGTGCACCGTGGTGCGCGGCGGCACCCTGCAGAGCCGCAAAAGCATTGCTGCACCGGGCCTTGCGGTGCCCTCGCCTACCCTGACGGAGGAAGACCTGCAGAACCTGAAAATTGCAAAGCAGTGCGGTGTTACCGGTGTGATGCTGCCTTTTGTGCGCGGCAAAGCAGATATTCTGGCCCTGCGCCATGCGCTGGAAGAAGCCGGGGCTGCGGAGATCCGTATCTTTGCCAAAATTGAAAACATGACCGGTGTGCGTGCCCTGCCGGAATTCATCCACCTTGTGGATGAGGTGGTGATCGCCCGGGGCGACCTTGGCAACGCCATGCCGCTGTGGGAGCTGCCCCGCTGCCAGAAGCAGCTTTCCGCCGCCTGCCGGGCTGCAGGCGTGCCCTTTATGGTAGTGACCCAGATGCTGGACAGCATGTGCACCCGCGCGGTGCCCACCCGTGCCGAGGTGAGTGACATTTACAACGCCGTGCTGGACGGCGCGGCCAGCGTGATGCTGACCGGTGAGACTGCTGCCGGACAGTACCCGATGCAGGCCATGGAATATCTGGTGCGCACAGCGCAGACAGCCCTTGCCTGACCTTTGCGGAGTTTTTGCGCAAAAGGGATGGCGCATTGTGTCAGAATACGGTATAATAGACGTAAATATTTCTTGTTCAGAAAGGTTTTTTGCTATGGGAATCGTTGTGCTCGGTGCTGTTTTTGTGGATATCAAAGGCTATCCCCTTTCCGCCTATATTCCGGGCGGGCGCAATGCCGGCCGCATTGAGCAGGTACACGGCGGAGTGAGCCGCAACGTGGTGGAGGATATCGCCAATGTAGAGCTGCGCCCTACCTTTGTCAGTCTGGTGGACGACACCGGCATGGGACAGGATGTGATCAACAAGCTGGAGAACCACAAGGTGAACACCAAGTACATCCAGCGCGTGCCGGACGGCATGGGCACCTGGCTGGCCATCTTTGACAACGACGGCGATGTGCATGCAGCCATTTCCAAGCGGCCGGATACCACTCCCCTCACCGGCCTTTAAAGGAAAAGGCGACGAGATCTTTGCCGACTGCGATGCCATTGCGCTGGAGCTGGATCTGGAAAAGATACTGTAAAACAGGTGCTGCACTACGCCAAAAAGTACAACAAAAAGGTTTTTGCGGCCATTTCCAACATGAGCATTGCCATGGAGCGCCGGGATTTCCTGCAGCAGATCGATTGCTTTGTGTGTAACCAGCAGGAAGCCGGGCTGCTGTTCTCCGATGATTACGGCCATCTGACTCCGGACGAGATGTGCAGGGTTCTGGCCGCCAATGTGCACAGCGCCAACATTCCCAGTATGGTGATCACCATGGGCGGTCAGGGTGCCGTATATGCCCGCGCCAACGGCGAGTGCGGCGTGGTGCCTGCCAAGAAGGTGGATGTGATCGACACCACCGGCGCAGGCGATGCCTTCTTTGCCGGCACCACCATCGGCCTGACCTACGGCAAAACGCTGGCCGAGTCCTGCGAGATCGGCAGCCGACTGGCCGCATCGGTCATCTGCATCACGGAGAACGTCTGCCCCGCTTCCGCCCGCTGGAATTCGGCTGAACATTCCGGTGGTGGATTAAGTAATATCAGAAAGCCGGGCAGACTGCGGTCTGCCCGGCTTTCTTTTTAGGATTCGGGGAAGAGGTTTATATCATGCTTCCAGCACCTTTTTGCCGGTAACTGGATCAGGGATATCAAGCAATGCCAGAATGATGGCCATGCGGATATACACACCATTGTGCACTTGATCAAAGTAGGCGGCACGCGGGTCGTCATCCACATCCTTTTTGATCTCGTCGATGCGGGGCAGCGGATGCAGCACCGGCATATCCTGCGGTGCCTTCTGCAGCAGCGCTTCGTCCAGCTGGTAGCAGCCTTTCAGGCGCAGGTATTCTTCTTCGTTGAAAAAGCGCTCCTGCTGGATACGAGTCATGTACAGCACATCCAGATGCGGCAGCTCGGCTTCAAGGTCAGCCGTTTCCTTATAGATCTGATGGGTCGGCTCCAGCGATTCATTCTTCACATACTGCGGCAGGCGCAGATCTTCCGGCGAGATGAACACGAACCGGTTGCCCTCAAACTGGCTCAGCGCAGCGGTCAGGGAGTGGACCGTGCGGCCAAACTTGAGGTCGCCGCAGAAGCCGATAGTCAAATGATCCAGCCGCCCCTTGCGCTGGCGGATCGTCATGAGGTCGATCATCGTCTGGCTGGGATGCGCGTGCCCACCGTCGCCTGCATTGATCACCGGCACACGTGCAGAAAGGGATGCCCGCAGCGGTGCGCCCTCTTTGGGGTGGCGCATGGCGATCACATCGGCGTAGTTGCTCACCACGCGGGCGGTGTCCTCCACCGTCTCGCCCTTGCTGGCGGAAGAAAGCTGTGCCCCTGCAAAGCCAGTGTCTTGCCGCCCAGCCGCAGCATGGCCGATTCAAACGAAAGACGGGTGCGGGTGGAAGGCTCGTAGAACAGCGTTGCCAGAATGCGCCCATCGCACAGGTGGGCATAGGGTGCCGGGTCGGCCTCCATTCGGTCGGCAAGATCCAGAAGGGCCAGCTGCTCTTCCAGAGAAAAGCTGTTGGGCTCAATAAAGTGTCTCACAGCCATTCTCCTTTCAGCACGAACTTCTCGCGCTCGGCTCCGGTAGAGACGAACTGGATCTCATGGCCCAGCTGCTTTTCCAGAAATTCCACGTAAGCCTTGGCCTCTTTGGGCAGCTCATCCCAGCTCTTGCAGCCGGAGATATCCTTGTTCCAGCCTGGCAGCGTAGTGACCACCGGCTTTACACGGTCAAGGTCGGACAGCGGTCGAAGCTGGGGACTTGCACGCCATCCAATGTGTAACCGGTGATCACCGGGATCTCTTTCATGCTGCTGAGCACATCCAGCTTCGTCAGGGCGATCTTGTCTGCGCCCTGACAGGTAAGGCCGTAGCGGCTGGCCACACAGTCGAAGGGGCCGACACGGCGCGGACGGCCGGTGGCCGCACCATACTCGCCGCCTGCCTTGCGCAGCTGTTCATTCCAATCCTCGCTCATGGCGTTCTCGGCGGCAAAGGGGCCTGCACCCACGCAGGTGGAGTAGGCTTTCAGCACGCCCACCACATGGTCAAGACGGCAGTTCGGAATGCCTGCGCCCAGCGGCGCATAGGCAGCCAGCGTGTTGGAGCTGGAAGTGAACGGGAAGATACCGTAATCGATATCGCGCATGGCACCCAGCTGGGCTTCCAGCACGATGCGCTTGCCGCTGTCGTGAGCCTGCTGCAAAATGCACCCACATCACAGATATACGGTGCAAACTGTCCGGCCTGCATCCGGCACCATTCCAGCAGAGCATCGTAGCTCATGGGTTCCTGATGATAGCAGCCACCCAGCTCCAGATTCTTGGATTCCAGGATCATGTGCAGGCGGTCCTGCACGCGCTTTTCGTCCAGATGCAGCAGATCGCCCAGACGCAGGGTCTTTTTGCGGTATTTGTCGCTGTAGGCGTAGGCAATGCCGCGGCGGGTAGAACCAAAGGCCGCACCCTTCTGGGCAAGGCGGTCCTCTTCCAAGCCGTCCTGCACCTTGTGCCACGGCATGGAGATGGTGGCCTTATCTGAAAGTTTCAGGTTTTCTGAGCCTACCTTTACGCCGCGCTCCTCAATGGCATCCATTTCTCCGGCCAGATGGTCGAGGTCGATCACCATGCCCGCACCCAGTACACAGACAACGTCCGGGTGCAGGATGCCGGAGGGCAGCAGGTTCAGGATGAACTTGCCCTGCTCCGTTACAACGGTGTGGCCGGCATTGTTGCCGCCCTGATAGCGGGCAACAACATCGGCATGTTCGGCTAACAGATCGATGACGCGGCCCTTGCCCTCATCGCCCCAATTGATACCAGTAACTGCGGTAAGCATAACTTCTTATTTACCTTCTTTTTCGTTATTTACAATAGCCTGTACCTTGGTGGGCAGACCATAGATGCTGATAAAACCGGTAGCATCACTCTGCTTGTAGTCGCCGCCGGCAGCAAAAGTTGCAATGTCCTCACGGTAGAGGGAATACGGAGACCAAACACCGGCATTGATCATGTTACCCTTGTACAACTCCAGACGCACCTTACCGGTAACGTTTTCCTGCGTGGAGGTGACGAAGGCGCTCAGAGCTTTGCGCAGGGGGCTGAACCACTGGCCGTCATAGACCAGCTCACCAAATGTGATGGCCAGCTCGCGCTTTTTGTGGGCAGTGAGCTTATCCAGCGTCAGAGTTTCCAGCACCTCATGAGCCTTATAGAGGATGGTACCGCCGGGCGTCTCGTACACACCGCGGCTCTTCATGCCCACCAGACGGTTCTCCACCACATCGTACAGGCCGATGCCATTGCGGCCGCCGATCTCATTCAGCTTGGCAATGAGGACGGCGGCTTCATCTTTTCGCCGTTCAGGCTCACCGGCACGCCCTTTTCAAATGCCAGCTCCACGAACTCGGACTTGTCCGGTGCGGTCTTGGGGCTGACACCCAGCTCCAAAAAGCCGGCTTATCGTACTGCGGCTCGTTGCCCGGGTCTCAAGGTCAGGCCCTCATGCTCAGGTGCCACAGGTTCTTATCCTTGGAGTAGTTGGTCTCGCGGTTGATCTTCAGCGGGATGTGATGTGCCTCGGCATAGTCGATCTCTTCGTCACGGCTCTGGATGTCCCACTCACGCCACGGAGTATGATCTTCAGGTCCGGTGCAAAGTGCATGATGGCCAGTTCAAAGCGCACCTGATCGTTGCCCTTGCCGGTGCTGCCGTGGCACACGGCATCTGCACCCTCGGCGCGGGCGATCTCCACCACACGCTTTGCCAGAATGGGTCGTGCAAAGCTGGTGCCCAGCAGATAGCCTCGTAATCGGCCCCGGCCTGCATGGTGGGGATGACGTAATCCTCCACAAATTCATCGGTCAGATCTTCTACGTACAGCTTGGAAGCACCGCTTGCTTGGCGCGCTCTTCCAGACCTTCCAGCTCGCCCTTCTGGCCCACATTGCCGCACACTGCAATGACCTCGCAGTTGTTGTAATGCTCTTTCAGCCATGGGATGATAATGGAAGTATCCAGACCGCCGGAATAGGCCAGCACGACCTTTTTGATCTCAGACATAAGAACCGCCTCCGTTCAAACCACTTTATACTTTTGAATTCCCTCTTGCAATTTTTGATTGCGGTGTTATTATACTAGCAAGTAGAGAATGTGTAAAAAGTATCCTGCACATGATCACGATACGAAATTGACATGAAAGAGGGCATGCCGCCATGTATGTGGACTGGGAATATTACAAAATCTTTTATTATGTCGCGAAATATCAGAATTTCACCAAAGCCGCGCGGGTGCTGGGCAACAACCAGCCCAACATCACTCACTCGATGAACCGGCTGGAAAGCCAGCTGAATTGCGTACTGTTCATCCGCTCCAACCGCGGCGTTACCCTTACCCCGGAGGGTGAACTGCTTTACTCCCGCATTGCATCTGCGGCGGTTCAGATTCAGGATGCAGAAGAAGAGCTGAGCGCCAGCGCCACGCTGGAACACGGTGCGATCAGCATCAGCGCTACCGAAACTGCGCTGAACATCTACCTTGCAGAAAAGCCTGCGCGCCATTCCACACGGACTACTCCCGCA
>ENA-OQDF01000990-OQDF01000990.1-human-gut-metagenome-genome-assembly--contig:-NODE-990-length-11791-cov-1.749829_pt1 | contig 11791 bp, 15 predicted proteins | sample MGYA00242769_ERZ504597 | MGnify/ENA primary metagenome ERZ504597 (study PRJEB26092, sample SAMD00036305) | human gut metagenome | host: Homo sapiens | study: EMG produced TPA metagenomics assembly of...
TCGATAACATAGTGTTTAATTTTAAATTAGTAACCTTAATAATATAATTCTAATACCTTAATTTCTTTGGATTTATTCCCTTACCTTGCCAATCCGATATAGTTGGCCGACAGCAGGGTGAAAATATAAGCTTGCAAGCAAGCCACTAACAATTCCAGACAGTTCATGAACGCACAGAACAAGACGGATACGATCGTCATACCGAAATTCACGCTACTCCCATCGTTACCGTTATGAATATCAAACAGGTTAGCGCCAAGATAATCGTATGGCCCGCCATGATGTTGGCGAACAGACGGATCATCAACGCGAACGGCTTGGTGAATACCCCGAAGAACTCCACGAACGGCATGATCGGCAAGGGCAGTTTCAAGTAGATCGGCGCTTTGGGCCAAAAAATCTCTTTCCAATACACTTCGTGGCGAACAGGTTGACCGCTATAAACGTACAAAGTGCCAATACGCCTGTTACCGCTATATTTCCCGTAATATTAGCGCCTCCCGGGAAAACCGGTATGATCCCGATCAGGTTATTGATCAAGATAAAGAAAAATACCGTCAGCAAATAGGACGAGAACGGCTTATATTCTTTTCCGATCGCCTCTTTGATCACCCCGTCTTGTATGTAGGAGATGGCCATTTCCATCAATCCGATAAATCCGCCGGCGCCTCGTTCGGGTGCTTTTTATACCAATGGGCGGTCCGGAGAACGATGAAAAGCAAGAGGCCGCAACTGAGGAACAGTCCGCAAACATTCTTGGTCAATGAGAAATCCATCGGGCGAACCTCTTCTCCTGCACTGTTCTTCTCAACAACCTTTCCCGCATGCTCACCTTCCCCGGCGATATAATAATTGTGATGCGTCCGGCCATGATGTAGATGGGATGACAGGAATAAATCCCATCCTCTTTCCTCGCTTTTTACCAAGATAGGCAGGGGAATCGCAATCTCTTGTCCGTTCCATTCCGTGATATGCCATGTATAGGCGTCTTGAATGTGGGAGAAGACGATATCCTGCACGTCTATCTCGCCGGACGCCGCTTTTGCCGGAGTGAGAAAGCTGAGCCACATCCAGAAAGCGATCCATATGTATTTGTTATCTTTGATTGTACTCATCATCCTTTTCCCTTTTCTCTCTTTTCATTCTTTTCTTTTCAAACAGATATAAAATGTAAGTCTCCAGTCCGAGGTAAATGAAATAGAATAACATCAACGTGAAACCAAATGTCTTTAATTGTTGCCCGACAAACGCCGCGTACATCCATAAGAAGACGAAAGCGAGCGTGAACTTACACAACCGGACTAGCATGTACATGGTTACGGTCACATCTCCGTTTTTCCTTTTTACCCGGTCTAGGAAGAAAGTCATCGCCATGGCCATGACCCAGTAAAAGAAGGGAATGGACGGATACCACGAGAAATAGTGTTCCGGCCAGATGGTATATAATAAACCACCCAATGAAACGCCTATTGCCACGTTGATAAACGTGATCAAACCCATTAACCTCATTTTTAATCTGCCATTCATTGTCGTATGTTTTATTCGACGCAAACGGATAGGATGTCGTCTTTTACCTCTACGAATCCGCTTTGTATCGTTTGTTCTTGTCTTTTGCCGTTTGCCTTCGAACCGGATCGTACCCGCCTTCAACGCTGCTATCAATGGGGCGTGATGAGGCAAGATATCGAATGAACCGGCAACTCCCGGGAATGAGACAGATTCGGTCTCGCCTTCGAAAAGAATGCCGTCCGGTGATACAATTTCCAGTTTCATATCGATTAATTTGCTTGTTCTTTCAGCTGCTTGGCCTTCTCCAAGACATCCTCGATGGTTCCTACGTTTAAGAATGCCTGTTCGGGTATGTCCATCCGTTTCCCCGTCCATGATCATCTTGAATCCCCCGGATCGTATCCTCTATAGAGACTGACACCGGGTACGCCAGTGAATTGTTCTGCCACGGAGAAGGCTGGGACAGAAAACGTTGTACCCGGCGGGCCCGGTTGACCGTTAGCCTGTCCTCGTCGGAAGTTCTTCCATACCGAGGATGGATATGATATCTTGAAGTTCCTTGTTCCGTTGCAGGATTTGTTTTACCCGTTGCGCTGTGTCGTAATGCTCCTTGCCTACGATTAGCGGATCAAGGATGCGGGAGGTGGATTCCAGCGGGTCTACGGCCGGATAGATACCGAGTTCCGTGATCTTGCGGCTGAGGACGGTTGTTGCGTCCAAGTGCGTAAAGGTAGTCGCCGGAGCCGGGTCCGTCAAGTCATCGGCAGGAACATACACCGCCTGTACGGAGGTGATGGAGCCCTTCTTGGTTGATGTGATACGCTCTTGCATAGCTCCCATTTCCGTGGCCAATGTCGGTTGGTAACCTACGGCGGAAGGCATACGCCCCAGCAAGGCGGAAACCTCGGAACCGGCTTGGGTGAAACGGAAGATATTATCGATGAAGAATAATATATCTTTTCTTTCTCCCTCAGAGGCTTTGTCACGGAAGGATTCGGCGATCGTCAAACCGGATAAGGCCACGGACGAGCGGGCGCCCGGCGGTCGTTCATCTGCCCGAATACCAAGGTAGCCTGCGACTTAGCCAATTCATCGTAATCGATCTTCGACAAGTCCCAGTTGCCTGCCTCCATACTCTTCTTAAACTCCTCGCCGTATCGGATGACACCGGATTGGATCATTTCACGCAATAGGTCATTTCCTTCACGTGTACGTTCACCCACACCGGCGAAGACGGAGAATCCGTTGTTTTTCTTTGCGATGTTGTTGATCAATTCCATGATCAATACCGTTTTGCCGACTCCGGCTCCTCCGAAAAGTCCGATCTTGCCTCCTTTGGCGTAAGGTTCCAATAAATCGATTACTTTAATACCCGTGTACAAGACCTCTTGGGTCGTTGTCAGATCCTCGAATTTAGGAGGCTCACGATGGATGGGAAGAGCCCCGTCTTTAGTAAGCTGGGCCATGCCATCGATAGGTCGCCGGTGACATTCATTAAACGTCCTTTGACTTGGTCGCCGGTCGGCATGGTGATGGGCATTCCGTATGACACGGCTCCATGCCTCGTCTCAATCCGTCGGTCGTATCCATCGCTACGGTACGGACGGTGTTTTCCCCGATGTGTTGCTGAACTTCGACGATCAAGATCTTTCCGTTCGGGCGGGAAATCTCCATGGCGTCGTGGATACGGGGGAGGGTTACTGTTTCTTCTGTCCCATAATCAAAGTGGATATCCACTACCGGGCCGATAACCTGTGAGATATAGCCTTTTATTTCTCCCATAAAGCCTATTTGTTATTTATCTTAACCTATTAAAATGTCGTTGCAATATTACGTTTTATGGCGTTTCGATCCTTGAAAATAGAACTTTTTGTGTCTTTTTGAGATTAGTTAAACATTAAACTATTTAGCTGTAGTTCCGAAATAGACCAATTTGTTTCTTATTTGGACGAATCAGAAAGCTATAGTCAAATTTCTAAGGCATAGATAGATAAGGAGATACGAATTTGCTGCCTTTTTGATAGTAAAGGTGACAGTTCTGTTTTATTTTGTTAATCCATAATAGGGGTGTTTTTAATGGTATCGGATAGTTATTTGTGGTTCTGTTGAGCAAGTGGTGATATTTATGTAATTTTGTACGTCAACAATACTAAATAAACATGAAACGAATTATTGAGATATGCGCGAACTCCGCCCAGAGCTGTGTGGAGGCGGAGGCGGGAGGCGCTACCCGTGTAGAGCTTTGCGCCGGGATACCCGAAGGGGGAACTACACCTAGTTATGGAGAGATCAAGACGGCGAAGGCTCTGACTTCCAAGATCGATATCAATGTGATTATCCGTCCGAGAGGCGGTGATTTCTTGTATACGGAAGCCGAGGTACAATCCATGCTATTGGATATAGAACTGTGCAAGGAGCTAAAAGTGCATGGCGTCGTTTTCGGCTGTCTTACGAAAGACGGGGATATCGATGTACCCTTGATGCGGCGCTTGATCGAGGCGGCAAAACCTCTGTCCGTAACTTGTCATCGTGCTTTCGATGTTTGCCGGGACCCATTCACCGCGTTGGAGCAGCTAATCGAGTTGGGATGCGACCGTATCTGACCTCCGGCCAGCAATCGGATGCCGTGAAAGGAATCCCCTTGATCGCCGAGCTGGTGAAACGTGCGGACGGACGGATCATCATCATGCCGGGATGTGGTGTACGTGAGAATAATATCGGGAAAATAGAGGCGGAGACAGGAGCGAAAGAGTTTCATACGTCCGCCCGAAGTATCGTATATAGTAAAATGGAATACCGTAATGAGAATGTCCCGATGGGAAGCAGTATCGTGTCCTCCGAATTCGAGACGGTGCAAACGGATCGGGAGAAGGTAAAAGCATATATTTAAGTGCTGGTATAGGCGTGAGCCTGTGTCGGTATTGGTGTAGCCCTACGCCTATACCGGCATCGCCTCATGCCTATACCGCGTGGGGCGATACCAATACTCGTATGCGGGTGAAATGTTTTTTCTTCCCAAAAAGATTGTTTATCTTTGCGCCTCCATTAGATAAAAGATGCTAAATGTAACAGTGAATAATCGTTTTGGGTTTCACCAGCGTATCATGCTTATGATCATGTTGGTGCTGTTACAGTTTTATTCCATTGGAAGCGATTTCTTTCCGGAGAATATTACCACTACCTCGATGGAAATAGTCGATAAAGAGGCACCCGATGTGTTGTTGGATTTTGACGATAACGCCTCCTTGCGAACGGTACGTCAGGAGCAAGTGCAAATCCGAGCCTTGGAGATCGATTTGATATGGGACTTGTTTACGATTCTGGATTTACATGAATTAATTCATTCCTTGGAACTACGGCAATGCGCCAAGCTTCCTTTATTTTATAACCTACACAAAGCACAGAATTTCGTTTGGTTCTGTTCCTATCTGATTTAGTAGAACTTACCTGTTTCTTATTGTCGCGCATGGGGTGATTCGCCTATGTGCTTTTCGTCGTATTCAAATAATTATAAATCTATAAGTTTTATGAGGATAAAATTGTTTTCTAACTATTTACCCTTACTATGCTTAACGGCTTGTGTATGGGTATCTTGTAGCCAAAACCGGGAGAAAAAGTCCGGGAAGAAAGATCATACGCCGGTGATGCGGTTAACCACGACCACGATCGAGGTGCCGCAGTCCTATGTAGCGGATGTACAAGCCGTACAGTTCGTAGAGGTGAAACCGAAAGTGGAAGGGTTCGTGGAGGCCGTCCTTGTAGATGAGGGCGAGCACGTGAAGAAAGGGCAGGTGCTTTTCAAGCTTTCCTCGGCGGAATTGTACGAGGAGGTGAAAGAGGCGCAAGCCAATCACAAACAGGCCCAAGCCGAGTTGAAGATGGCGGAGGTAGAGGTAGACCGCATCAAGCGTTTGGTGGAGAAAGATATCATCTCGCCGATTCGTCTGGAGCAGGCGATGGCCGAGGCGGACGTGGCACGCTTGCAGGTGCAACAGGCCAAATCCCGTTTGCAACGTGCGGAGACTAATTTCTCGTACACGACGATCACGGCTCCTTTCGAGGGATACGTGGACCGCATCCCCTTTAAGGTGGGAAGTTTGGTTACGCCGAGCAGCTTATTGACCTCCTTGACGGACGTATCGGATATGTTCGCCTATTTCAAGATCAACGAGAAGGAGTATCTGGAATATAAACGGACGCAGTTGAGCGGTATCGACCAGCCGGAGTATAATAATCTGGAGCTGATCCTTTCCGACCAATCCACCTATCGGTATAAAGGAAGGTAGAGACCGTGGAGGGCGACTTTGAGCGGGGTACCGGATCGATCGCTTTCCGTGCCCGTTTTGCGAACCCGGAACGTTTGCTGCGACATGGCGTATCCGGTAAGATCCGGATGCTGACCAAGATGGAGAACGTGGTCTTGGTTCCCCAGCAATCCACTTTCGAGATACAGGATTTTACCTATGTATATACGGTAGCGGAAGATGGAAAGGTGAGCGTGCGTAGCTTCGAGCCGTTGGCCCGCCACGGTTCTTATTACGTAACACAGGATTTGCCGGACCAGACCGTCATCGTCTACGAGGGTGTTCAGATGATCACAGACGGCATGACTATCAATCCCGATATGGTAGATGGAGCCACGATCCGTCGCCAATTGGAATCGTCTAATGAAATCGAGAATAATAAGTAAGCCCTATGTTTGAAATATTTATCAGACGCCCTATCTTATCGGGCGTGATATCGGTGGTAATTGTCTTCTTGGGATTGCTGGCGATCAACTCCTTGCCGATCACCCAATTCCCGGATATCGTGCCCCCATCCGTTACCGTTACCGCCCGTTATACCGGAGCGAACGCCGACGTGATGGCGAAAACGGTGGCGACCCCGCTGGAGCGTGCTATCAACGGCGTGCCCGGAATGACCTATATGCCTCTGTTTGTACGAACGACGGTATGTCCTTGACTACGATCTATTTCAAGGTCGGTACCGACCCGGACGTAGCTTCCGTGAATGTGCAGAACCGTGTGACCACCGTGCTGGATGAGCTTCCGGAAGAGGTGATCCGTGCCGGCGTGATTACGGAGAAGGAGGTAAACAGTATGTTGATGTACCTGAACATCATGAGCTCGGATAGTACCATACGGAGAAATTCGTATATAACTTTGCCGATATCAATATCTTGCGTGAGTTGAAGCGCATCGATGGCGTGGGATTCGTGGAGATCATGGGTAGCCGCGACTATGCGATGCGTGTATGGCTGAACCCGAACCGGTTGGCGGCTTATAATATGTCGCCGCAAGAGGTTACGGAGGCGATCCGCTCGCAGAATATCGAGGCGGCGCCGGGTAAGACGGGTATCAGCTCCGACAAGATCCCGCAGCAATTGCAATACGTCTTGCAGTATAGCGGTAAGTTCAGCACGCCGGAGGAATATGGCGAGATCGTCTTGAAAGCCCTGCCGGACGGTTCCGTGCTTCGCCTGAAAGACGTGGCTACGATCGAGTTTGATTCCGAGGATTATAATATGATCTCCATGACGGACGGAAAGCCCTCGGCCTCTATCATGATCAAGCAGCGTCCGGGCTCGAACGCCCGTGAGGTGATCCAGCAGATCAAGGCGAAGATGGAGGAATTGAAGGAAACGACGTTTGCCCCGGGTATGGAATATAATATCTCGTACGACGTATCCCGTTTCTTGGACGCTTCCATATCGGTCGTGCTCAAGACCTTGCTGGAGGCGTTTATCTTGGTATTTATCGTGGTGTATCTTTTCTTGCAGGATTTCCGGTCTACGTTGATACCCGCTATCGCCGTTCCGGTATCGTTGATCGGTACGTTCTTCTTTATGCAGATGCTGGGTTTCTCGATCAATATGCTGACTTTGTTCGCCTTGGTGCTTGCTATCGGTATCGTGGTGGATAACGCGATCGTGGTGGTAGAGGCGGTCCACGTGAAGATGCACAACGAGAAGCTGCCCCCGTTGAAGGCGACGAAAAAGGCGATCGGTGAGATCGGAGGGGCGATTATCGCTATTACGCTGGTGATGTCCGCCGTGTTTATCCCGGTCGGTTTCATGGATGGTACGGTGGGTATCTTCTATCGCCAGTTCTCATTGACGCTTGCTGTGGCGATCGTGATCTCCGGCGTGAACGCCTTGACGTTGTCTCCGGCTCTTTGCGCCTTGTTACTGAAGCCGGTATCTCATTCGAAAAAGGCGAAGAAGGGCCTTCTGACTCGTTTCTTCGAGGGCTTTAACCGCCGTTATGATTTCTTGGAGCGTCGTTATCGCTTGAATTTAAGATGGTTCTTGAACCGTCGGATGCTGACGTACGCAACCTTGATCCTTTTCTGTCTGGCCACGTGGGCATGACGTTCGTGTTGCCTTCCGGCTTTATCCCGAACGAGGACCAAGGTATGATCTATGTGAACGTAGATGCGCCTCCCGGAGCTACCTTGGAGCGTTCGGAAGCGGCCTTGAACAAGGTGCAAGCGGCTTTGTTGCCGTTGGAAGAGGTGGAGACGATCTCTACCTTGGCCGGCTATAGCTTGATGACCGAGACGGAGGGTGCCAGCTTCGGTATGGGTATGATTAACTTGACCCCTTGGGATCAACGGGAGCAGACGGCGGCGGAGTTGATGAGCGTGTATGCCGATCGTGTCGCCCATATCAAGGATGCGGACATCCAGTTCTTCCTGCCGCCTACGGTTCCGGGATTCGGTAACGCGAGCGGCTTCGAGCTTCGTCTGCAAGATAAGACCGCCGGTACGTTCGCCGAGTTGGATGAGGTCGCCAAGAACTTCGTGGCGAAGCTGAACGCTGATCCTCGCCTGACTGGTGTCACTTCCGGCTTCAACCCGAATTTCCCGCAATATCTGCTCCGGGTGGATTTGGCGAAGGCGGCTAAGCTAGGCATCAACGTGAACGAGTCCATGGAAACCTTGCAATCCTATGTAGGTAGTTTCTATTCCTCCAACTTCGTCCGTTTCGGCCAGATGTACAAGGTCATGTTGCAAGCGGCGCCGGAGTATCGTATGAATCCGGAGGATTTGTTCAGCCTGTATGCTAAGAATAAGGAGGGGAATATGGTGCCTTACTCCAACTTCATGACGATGGAGCGTGTGTATGGCCCGAGCCAGATTACCCGTTACAACCTGTTTACCTCGGCCATGATTACCGGCGAGGCCGCCCCGGGTGTCAGCTCGGGTGAGGCTTTGGCTGCTGTCGAGGAGATCGCTTCCGAGGTATTGCCCCGTGGTTACGATACCGAATGGTCCGGTGTGGCGAAGGAGGAGAAAGAGTCCGGTGGGCAAACATTGGTGATTTTCGCTATTTGTTTGGCATTCGTCTATCTGTTGCTTGCCGCCCAATACGAGAGCTTATTGCTTCCGCTTCCGGTCATCCTGTCGCTTCCGGCGGGTGTGTTCGGCTCGTTCTTCTTGCTGTACGTGGTAGGGCTGGAGAATAACATCTACGCGCAGGTGGCGTTGGTGATGTTGATCGGTTTGCTGGGAAAGAACGCGATCTTGATTATCGAGGTGGCGAACCAGTGCCGTAAGGAAGGTATCAGCGTGATGGGAGCCGCTATTCAAGGGGCTACCAGTCGTTTGCGCCCGATCTTGATGACCTCCTTCGCTTTTATCAGTGGCTTGATCCCGTTGACGATCGCCTCGGGAGCCGGTGCTTGGGTAACCGTTCTATCGGTACGGCGGCGGCCGGAGGTATGTTGATCGGTACGTTTGTCGGTATCTTCTTGATCCCGGGGCTTTACGTGATCTTCGAGTCGCTGGCTACTTATTTTAAAAAGAGAAAAGAGAAAGAGCAAATTAAAGAAGACGAGTATGTGTATTGATAAGATGAGATATATAATGATAGGCTGCGCCTTGGCTCTGATTGCTTTGGCCGGTTGTAAGACTCCCGAGCTATCGATGGACGAGCGATCTCGCTTCCGGAATCTGGCGAGATGGGAATGAACGACACTACGTTCGTGAAACCGCTCTCGTGGGATGTCTTTTTCCAAGATACCTTATTGCGAGGCTATGTGGATGTGGCTTTACGCAATAACCATTCCTTCCAGCAGAGCATGGAGCGCATCGCCATGAGCCGTGCGGCCTTGCAGCGGGCGAAGGGGCTTTTGCTGCCGGACGTGAATTTGAACATCGGAGCCTCCGTGAACCGTTTCGGTGAATATACGATGGATGGTGTGGGGAATAGCGAGACAAACCGTGCCTTCTTTGCCAAGGATAAGCATATACCGGACCCTTACCGGGATTTCGGCTTGAGCTTGAGCTTTCAATGGGAAGCGGATATCTGGGGTAAACTGACCCGGAAGAAGCAGGCCGCCGCCGCTCGCTGGATGGCTTCCGTGGAGGCTACCCGTTTTGCCCAGTCGATGTTGATCTCCGATTTGGCGATTCAATATTATGAGTTGATCGGCTTGGACCGGCGTAAGGAGGTGTTGCGGAACGCGCTGGCCAGTGCCCGTCGTTCCCATGAGCTGACCCGCCAGTTGAAGAAGGAAGGGGCGGAGACGCAGTTGGCGGTCGATCAGTTTTATGCCCGTGTGTTGTCGATCGAGAGTAAATTGCTGGAAAACGATCAGTTGATCGGTGAGAAGGAGCGGGCGATCGCTTGCCTGTTGGGTGTTTTCCCCTTCGAGATTCGCCGGATGGGATTCGATGAGTTGCGTAAGTTGCCGGTTCCCTTGTCGGAAGGGATTCCAGCGAACCTCTTGACATTGCGTCCGGATGTACGTTCCGCCGAGATGGGGTTGATCGCCTCCAAGGCGGATGTGATAGCGGCGAAGGCGGCTTTCTATCCCTCGTTAGTGCTTGGCGCCAGTGGTGGTTTCAATGCGTTTGATGTGGGTAAGTGGTTTCATTCGCCGGCCTCTTTGGTGTACGACTTGGCGGCGGGTATCACGGCTCCTATCTTCCGCCGCAATGAGATCCGTTCGATGTGGAACGAGGCGAAGGCTTCCCAGCGTATCGCTTTATCCCAATACCACGAGACCGCTTTGAACGCTTACACCGAGGTGCTCGATCTCTATTGCGCCAGCCAGACCCAAACGGAGCGTATCCGCTTGAAAGAGAAAGAATCCCTTGCCCACCAACGTTCCGTGGTGAATGCCGGCGAGATGTTCCAATTAAGCTATACCGGTTTCTTGGAGGTTCTTTCCGCCGAGGAGCGTTATCTGGATAGCGAGCTGGAGCATATCGATATCGTCACCGATTTATGCCGGAAGAAGATATTGCTGTACCGGGCGTTGGGAGGCGGTTGTTGATTTTTATCGTGACGCTATTGTTATTGTACTGCAACCCGCATTGCAGTGTTACTGCACGCCGGTTGCAGTAGCGCTGCACGTGCGTCGCAGTACTACTGCAATACGGGTTGCAGTGAATACTTGATATCGTATGCCTTTGGCTACGTTGCGATAAATCTTGGGAAGATGTGCTCTTTTCTGAAAAGAAGTGCTTATCTTTGAGGCTTATTGTTATCTTATAGTCTAGGCCATTATGAAATATCTGACTCTACTCGTGTTTTTAGGAATCTCGTTGTTGTGCGAAGCCCAGCAAGATTCGATCGTCCCTTTTGAGAAAGCTTATAAGCGTACCTATAATATCCGGAAAGTATCGGGAGTGAAACCTACGATCGACGGTAAGTTGGATGAGGACTTTTGGACGAAGCAAGGCGAATGGTCGGATCGTTTCGTACAGATTATCCCTTATGAGCGGGCGATCACTCAATCCCCGACCCGGGTAAAACTTTTCTATGATGATAAATATATCTATGTAGGTGTATATTGCAAGGACGCCGTGCGGATAAGATGAATCGTTTATCGGACGATGATAATAGTCTGGGCGATTTGATCAGCGTCGCTTTCGACACCTACCATGATTATCGTGCGGCACCGGAATTCAATATCAATCTAGGAGGAAATAAGACGGATCTGGTCGTAACGGATAAGTTGAACGTCAACCTTAGCTGGAACGCCGTTTGGGAAGGACGAACGAATATCAACCGGGCGGATTCCAGTTGGACCGCCGAGCTGCGTATCCCGTTCAGCCAGTTGCGCTATAACCAGCAATCGGAGGATGGCGTTTGGGGCTTGCACGTACGCCGTATCATACGTAGGAATAACGAGGTGCAAAATTGGAGCATGATTCCCTTGAAGAATAACGGACATGTCTTTTCGTTCGGAAACATGAGCGGCATGGACTCTGTTCCCAACCTCGCGGCATCGGAGTTCTTGCCGTATTGTAATTGGGTAAACTACAGGCAAGG
>ENA-OQDF01000991-OQDF01000991.1-human-gut-metagenome-genome-assembly--contig:-NODE-991-length-11790-cov-6.459744_pt1 | contig 11790 bp, 14 predicted proteins | sample MGYA00242769_ERZ504597 | MGnify/ENA primary metagenome ERZ504597 (study PRJEB26092, sample SAMD00036305) | human gut metagenome | host: Homo sapiens | study: EMG produced TPA metagenomics assembly of...
ACCGGCTTACCTGTGATATGCTTCTTCTCTATTTTCACACCAGAGCCTCCCTTGGAAAAAACAGCGCCCCTGGATGAGCCGCTGGGACCAGGCCTGGGTGTGCAGGCACAACTTCCCATTCTTCTGGCGGAATATACTTCCGGACAAAAGAAGATATCTCTGATTATCTGAAACTTCTGAGTACCGTCAGACCATATTTTCAAAGTATTATAAAACTGGAAAAGCAGAAATCCCAGTCAGGGCTTTTCATGAGCGACACAACTCTGGACCGTATCCTGAAACAATGTCATTCTTTTGTCGCAAATCCTGATTCCAACTACATGGATGATATTTTCGCGCAGAAACTGAAAGCTTTCTCCAACCCTGCATTTAGCAGCGAGGATCAGAAAAAACTCTGTACATATCACCATAAACTGATTTTAACCGAAGTGATCCCTGCTTATCAGAAACTGGCAGACAGTCTGGAAAGCCTTCGCGGTACAGGCAAAAGCAGCCGGGGCCTGGCATTTTTTGAGGGTGGGCGTGAATATTACCTTTACCTGCTGCAAAGCCAGACAGGAACCTATGTACCTGTCGGACAAATCGAGAAAAGGATGTCAGCTCAGCTTTTGTCCGATTACCGGGAGATATCTTCTCTGCTGAAACAGGATTCCTCCCTGATCGACAGCTGAATCAATGTTCCAGTGAACTTACACTGACACCGACTCAGATGCTGGAGAAGCTTCCGGAATTGATGAAAAAAGATTTCCCGGAACTGAAAGATGCCACTTACGAACTCCGCACCGTCCATCCTTCCATGAAGAAATTCTTAAGTCCTGCTTTTTACCTCACACCGCCTGTGGATACCCGAAGCCCCAACGTGATCTACATCAATGATTCCGGGCGCACCTCTTCTCTGGAACTTTTCGGCACACTGGCACATGAAGGATTTCCCGGCCACCTTTACCAGACAGTTTCTTTTGCCGGAAACAATCCCTCTGACATCAGATATCTGGTCACCTCCTCCGGCTATGTGGAAGGCTGGGCAACCTACGTGGAATCCTACGGCTATGAATATGCCGCCTCCCTTATGAATGATCCGGATTCTGCCAAAATGCCGTCCGGCTTGCCTGGGTAAACCGGAGTATGAATCTGTGTATTTACTCCCTGATCGATATCGGCATTCATTACAGGGGCTGGGATGCGGCCCGCACTGCTGTCTTTCTGAGAGCATTTGGCATCAACAATGCTTCCACTGCTGCCGAAATCTATCAATATATCGTGGAAACTCCCGGTAACTATCTGAAATACTATTGGGGATATCTGAATTTCCTTGACTTGAAAACAGTCTGTCAGAAAAGACTTGGAGATGATTTCGACCTGAAAGAATTTCACCGCCGGATTCTGGACATCGGACCTGTACAGTTTCCGGTTCTGGAAAAATACATGAAATAAACGAATTACTGTTCACTCGTTACGGTTTGACATTTTCTGTAAAACATTTTAGAATATTTATATCTGTTTGTAATTATTCAGCAGTCTGCTATTTTGCAGGATATTTTGACCTGTCACTGTAAGGATACTGCTGAATAATTACCAAATATTTATCATTGGAGGTGACGTTCAATTATGCTTAATGTACCGGAAAATCTGTCAGGTGCAGTAAACAGACAGACCGTTCTGACTATCAACACTAAAAAAGTCATGGAACCATTATCCTCTCACAGCATAGGCAGCATCAATAATATGAGCTGCAGAAATTCCCCCCATACCCGCTCTGCGCCAGTTACAGCTTCATCTTCTGTCAGAGCCACCGCTCCGTCTGCTGATTCATCTTCTGTCAGAACTACAGCTCAATCTGCCGCCAGAACTGTCCCAATCTTAAAAAATCCTGCTCGAAAGGGACAGAAGGTTTCTCTCGAAACCAATGCCCGGATTACAGGAATCCGGGCATATCTGGGATGGGACATCACTAATCCTGAATGTGATGTGGATGTATCCGCTTTTCTTCTGAATAATACAGGCAAGGTTATCGGCGATTCCTGGTTTGTCTTCTACGGTCAGGAAACAAGCCCGGATGGAAGTACTGCTTTTGGGGCAGGTCAGGAAGAGAATCATGAGATCATATCTGTGGACTTTAACAGACTGAATCCTGCTGTATCCAGAATCGTTTTTGTCCTTACTATAAACGAAGCACTGGAAAAACATCTGAATTTCAGTATGCTGAGAGATGCCTACATAAAAATCACCGATACTTCTGATACAGAGCTGGTCAGCTTCAAAATGGACGAATACTATTCCAACGTCACTTCCATGATGATCGGAGAAGTGTACCGACACAATGGAATCTGGAAATTCAATGCAATCGGAAACGGAGTCACAAGAGATCTCGCCGGGCTCTGCGAGCTATATGGGGTTCAGGTAATCTGAGAAAGGAAGGCACTATCATGTTGTCATTTGAAACCATCAACGAATTAACACTGAAAGTTACATGCACCGGCAGCGATGTTCTTTTTGTAAAAGCCGGAGCTTTTATAGCCGGAGATAATTGCGGTCCAAAGAATTACCGTTTTGAAAAGGTACTTCTTGGTCCACAGCAGAGTGTCGGACAGGCTTTATTTGGACAGCTTGCCAGAAGAGTCACAGGAGAAAATATTCCGCTGATGAAGGTCAGTCTGAACGGTGATTCCGTTACATATTACGCCAATTACGGACAGCACGTTGTCATCTATCAGCTGGCGCAGGGCGAAACCATCTCCGTTGAATCCGAGAATATTCTGGCATTTACCCAGGATTGTGATTACAGCGTCCGTTTCATCGGTGTGGGTGTACTTTCCCAAAAAGGTCTTGCTACTTCCACACTTACGGCCAGAGGCAGGAATGCATATGTTGCCGTATTGTCAGACGGCAACCCTGTTGTACTGAGCAATGTTGGCAGGAATAATACCATTTCCGTAGATCCGGATGCTGTGATCTGCTGGATTGGAAACGGACACTGTGATCCCAGTGTCACTGCCGATGTATCCTGGAAAACTTTCATCGGCCAGACTTCCGGAGAGTCTTATCAGTTTGAGTGGCATGGAGGAGATAATGTTACGGTTATCATTCAGCCATCTGAACGTCAGAGCGGAATCCGCGTCAGTATGGATTAACAGCCTGATATAACAAAGAGCCGGACTGACTGCAATATTTTATAGAATTGCAGTCAGTCCGGCTCTTTAAAATATAAAACCAAACATTTCTCAAGTAATGTTTCCGAAAACAATCTTCCTGCCTCCATTTCCATCACTGTCTCTTTGAATCTGTCGCTACCATTACCGTAAATCTTTTTAAATCCAGCCGGAACTAATCCCAGGTCGCTTTCTTCCACCAGGAAACATCGAATTCGCTGTCTCCGGCTGCTATGATATATGCAGCTGCAGTCTCTTTCGAAGTCTTCTCACAGCCATTCCCTTACTCAGATTTACAGGAACAACATATACCTTCTCTCCATTATGAAATACGTCCACCAGCTTCGTAGTCAGTTTTGCCTGCAGATCTTCAACCACTTCCTCCGGCTTTTCACATTTTGTAAAAATAAAAAGCTCATCTATAAATCTCAGTTCAAACTTTCGTCTGGAATCCCTGGCAAGAATCTGCTGCGCTTTTTCCATTTCCGGTATGCTGTTCCGGATCATTTGCAGCGACTCCAGATACCACTCTCTGTCACGCTTACCATTTACCAGCAGTACTCCTCCATTACAGACAAGGGCATAGGGTACGATTCCTATATCCAGATCAATACGTTTATACTGTTCTTCCGTCCTTGTGGATGTTGGTATGATAGTCATCTTCTCACTTACTTTTTTCAACAGATCATGCGTTTTTTCAGAAATAAACGAGATTTCTCTTCCATTATATAACTCAACATTTAATTTATTTTCACCGATATTGCGCTTATACGAATATATTATGGTATTGTCCATGTCCGCGCATAAAATGCCATTCATTCGCTTCCTCCAAAAATGGGACTGCCGCACTGTTATTACCTGCGACAGCCCCATAATTATTATTTCATACGTATTGTTTACCTGCTCATGATTGCTTTTCTGATAAGATCCACCGGTATAATAAGTACTGCAAGTACCATGGATACCAGTAATGCCTTTGGCTCAAGCAGAGTTGTGTTAAATACTTTTCCCCCGATTTCAATGATAATGGTCTGAAGAACAAAGATTGCTCCCATTACCAGTACGAAGTTCTTATTCTCCCCGATATGCTCAAACAGATTAAACTTCTCAGATCTGGTATTCAGACTGTTAAAGATAATCGCATAAATGAAGAACGCAAACATAAATGTTTTCTCATAAAGCTCCGGATCTGCACAGCCCGCAGGGATTACCCAACTGGTAATGCCGCCGATATTCTCAAGTATCAGGATAGAACCAAGGGTAATAAATATTGCACTTACTCCGATCGCTGACTTGATGTACGGAGTCAGAATATTATCTGTTCTCTTTGCCGGCTGATCTTTCATATATCTGTCCAGAATAGGTTCTCCACCGAACGCCATGGCAGCCAGTGTATCCATGATCAGGTTGATCCAAAGGATCTGGACAATGGAAAACGGCTCTGTCCATCCCAGGATCGGTGCAATGATATTCATTAACAGAGTACTGATATTTACAGTAAGCTGGAAAATGAGGAATTTTCCAACAGATTTCGCCATAGTCCTGCTGTTAAGCACACAGTCTTTAATGGAAGTCAGACTGTTATTAAGGATAACAACATCTCCTGCCTCCTGTGCAACTGCTGTACCATCTCCCATTGCAAAACCAATGTCTGCCTGTTTTAATGCGGGAGCATCGTTCACACCGTCACCGGTCATACCACAGACATTATCAATCTGCTGTGAAAGAGATACCAGTCTTTTCTTATCAAGCGGTTTCGCGCGGCTTACCACTCTCAGGTTCGGGAGAACTTTCTTCAGCTCTTCATCTGATAATTTCTCCATTTCTTCATGGGTAAGAACCACGTCCTTCTTCTCATCTGCAAGAATACCTGCCTCTTTTGCAATGGCTACTGCAGTTTCCTCTGCATCACCGGTAACCATAACTACCTGGATTCCTGCATCATTGAGAATCTGAACAGTCTCAACCGCATCTGTTCTGACATTATCACGCAGACACAGAACTGCCATAAGAACAGTCTTTCCATCGCTGATTTTCGCTACGGAGAGCAGCTTCATAGTTCTCTTTGCCTGTGCATGCATCTGCTCTTCTACTTTATCTTTATCTGCCTTTGTAAACTCTCTTTCTTCTCCGTCCGGAAGCATGTAATGTGTTACTTTATTAATGATATTCTCTGTGGCACCCTTCCAGTAAACAAGTCCGTTTTTCAGTTTTACAGTGGCACATTTCTTCTCGGAATCAAATCCGCTGATCTCTTCTACCTTCTCCGGATCATTGTCAGAATCATTATAACCATGATTGATGGCATAAGAGAGCAGTGCTCTGTCCATGTTGTTACTTCCGATTGCCTTTCCCTCTGAGGAAATCTTTGCAAGGTTATTCAGGGTGATAGCTTCTATAAACTCCCTGCTCTGGATGGAATCAACAATCTCACCGTTACCTGTGATAAATTCTACCAGTGACAGGTTACCCTGTGTGATCGTTCCGGTTTTATCACTGAACAGCACGTTCATGTAAGCAGAATCTGAAAATGCCGCCTTGTGGCTGACAAGGATATTCTTTTTATACATGGACTCTGTATTCATTGACTGAACCAGACTGTTCATCATCGGGAGTCCCTCCGGAACTGCCATGATCACGATAGAAGCCATAAGCATAACTGCTTCTGCTATTACAAGGAGAACGGAAACAACAGTGATTGCCTGATCTGCCCTGATCAGAGTCAGGACAACATGAAGGATACCTGCGATCGCTGCAGCTGACACACCCAGTTTACCGATACCTGCTGCCACACCCTCCAGCTTCAGGCTGGAAGTATCTTTTCGCTCTTCTTCCTCGGAGGTATCTGTCAGAGCTTTGTTTATCTTTCCTAATTCAGAACTGTCTCCGATAACAGTTGCGATCATGTAACCTTCGCCTGAAGTCACAACAGAACCCATAAAGACTTTTCCATGTGAGGAGTAATCCGTAGATTCTGCCTCGTCCATATTGGTTACTGCTGCTTTGTTCTCATCTCTTGATTCACCGTTTAATGCCGCCTGAGATACTTTGATCTTACCTTCAAATAACAGACCATCTGCCGGAACCTTATCTCCTGCCTGGATAAGGATCGTATCACCTTTAACGATTTCACTGGTAAGAATATTGACCAGCTTTCCGTCTCTTACAACTTTGGCATAGGTCTTGCTGTATTCTTCCTGAAGCGCCTCACTTCTTGAAGTATTTCTGTACTCTGACAGGGTACTGAAACCGGTAGCAAGTGCGATTGCGATCACAATACTGATGATCTCCACAACATCATTTCCGCCGGATAATGCAGGGACAAAGATTCCCAGCACAGCCAGGATAACTTTAAGAGCCAGAGCCGCACATAATACCTTGATCCAGATGTCATCAAATGCGCCGATGAACATGGACCAGAGTGATTCAGTCTCTTTCTTCGCCAGCTCATTGGTGCCGTACTTCGCCTTGCTCTCGCTGACCTGCTGTCCGGACAGGCCCTGCATTCGCTCCTCTTTGTTTATTTCATTCATAATAATCAACCTCCTCTTTCGGGTTTTGCAACTGTTCAATCATGGACAGACAGTTACCGGATTTTATATAAAAAGAGGAACCATAACAGCTCCTCTTTTTATTTTCACACAAATCTCTGGCAGAGTTCCCCAAGTCCGGGATCTGTTGTGCCATTTCCTACGGCGTTGAATTTCCATTCACCGTTATACCTGTATATTTCCCCAAAAATCATCGCAGTCATACCTGAATAATTCTCAGTTAAATTATATTTGCACATTTCTTTATTGTTTCTGGCATCAACCAGACGGATAAATGCATTCTGGATCATTCCAAAATGCTGTTTTCTCTTTACTGCCTGATAGATATTGACAACAATGACAATCTTATCATATTCAGCCGGAACTCTTGACAGATCAATAACGATCTGCTCATCATCTCCCTCGCCTGCTCCTGTAAGATTGTCTCCCATATGATTGACTGTCCCGGATTTATGTTTCAGGTTGCCGAAATATACCAAGTCTGTTTTATCTGTAAATTTACCATTTTTCAACATGATTGCAGAAGCGTCGCAGTCGATTGCCTGATGTGATGAAGAACCAAATAATGCACCAAACAATCCACCACCGCCGGATGGCTTTGCCTCATCCCAGCCAAGTCCCACGATCACCTTTGCTAATCCTGCATGCTCCTTTGACAGATTTACCTTCTGTCCTTTCTGTAAGCTTACTGACATTTTCGTCCCTCCTGTTGCCCTCCGGCACTATTCTACGTCTACACCATAACTGTTGCACAAAGCAGCCAGACCACCCTGATAACCGCTTCCAATGGCATTAAATTTCCATTCGTCACCATTCTTGTACAGTTCACCAAATACAACTGCTGTTTCAATAGAGAAATCTTCTCCAAGATCATATCTGAGGATTTCTTCTCCTGTCACTTCATTGAAGATTCTCACAAAGGCATTAGAAACCTGTCCGAAATTCTGGCGTCTTGCCTCTGCCTCATAGATGGTAACTGTAAATGCAATCTTTGTGATATTGGCAGGAATCTTTGACAGATCGATCTTAATCTGCTCATCATCTCCGTCTCCGGCACCTGTAAGGTTGTCTCCCATATGCTGGACTGCTCCGGACGGATGTACAAGATTTCCATAGAATACAAAATCGTTCGAATCAGAAACCCTTCCGGAATCTGTCAGACAGAACGCTGCTGCATCCAGATCGAAATCTCCGCCTGTGTCAAAAGCATTGATATCCCATCCGATACCTACAACTACATTCTTAAGTCCTGGGTTACCTTTTGTAAGACTGACCTTCTGTCCTTTTTTTAAACTAACTGGCATATATTTTTCCTCCCATATTGTCTTATCCGCTTCGCTATACAGCTCCATACCTGATAACTGTTTAGTATTTTTACCAAACAGCCGACTGTCTCTTACATTACGCTACTTCAATACCATAATGACCGCAGAGCGCTGCAAGTCCACCTTGGAATCCGCTTCCGATGGCATTAAACTTCCACTCTCCGTTATGTCTGTAAGTTCTCCTACAACTACTGCTGTTTCAATGGAGAAGTCCTCCCCAAGATCATAATGGATCAGTTCCACCTCATTGGATTCATCTACCAGACGGATGTAAGAATTTGAAACCTGTCCGAAGTTCTGACGTCTTGCTTCTGCATCATAAATGGTAACTGTAAACGCAATTCTCTCAATATTCGCCGGAACCTTTGACAGATCGATCATGATCTGCTCATCATCACCTTCACCCTCACCGGTAAGGTTATCTCCCATGTGGATGACTGATTCACTGGCATGCTTCAGATTGCCATAGAAAATGAATTCTTTCTCTGTAGGGCATTTTCCGTTGGCACCAAGCATAAATGCTGCTGCATCCAGGTCAAAATCCGAACCTGAATCAAAAGCGTTTACATCCCAGCCAAGTCCTACCATGATCTTCTTAAGTCCCGGATTCTTCTTTGTTAAATCTACCTTCTGTCCTTTTGATAAATTAATAGGCATATCATTCATCCTCCCTTTTTTCTGTGTTTTTATTTTCTTACCGGTGGCACATTGTATTGTTTGTTAAAATCCTGTTTGATTGCCTCCAGACGAACCTGATCCTCTTGGCGTTTCTTTCTGGCATCTTCCTGGATCCTTCTTGTCTCTTCGATTCCATTTGTAATGGTTGCCCATGTCTTCTCAAGAGTCTCAATCTGAATGGAACTTCCGGATGCCATTTTAGCTGTCATCTTCGATACATCTACTGTATTCTGGGCATTCTTAAGAAGCATCTCATTTGTTTTCTTATCCAGTTCTGCAATAGATTCTGCCTGTATCTTCTGCCTTTTCAGAAGAATTGCCTGCGCAAGTGCCTGCTTAAATACAGGAAGCGTAACGATAAACGCAGAATTGATCTTTCTCACCAGATTGTAATTGCTGAACTCCATAGTCTTGATCATGGGAATGGACTGCATTGCCACATTCTCTGCTGTTCTCAGATCCTGTGTCCTCTGTTCCAGCATCATCAGTGCCTGATTCAGACTGGTAAGTTCAAACTGAATAGACTGATCTCCCGTATTCTCCATATCCTGCTGTCTCTGGGCAATGTAGCTTCAATCTCTTTACATGCCTGTTCTCCTGCAAGGATATATTTCACCAGTTCATGATAATAATCCACATTGGTCTTAAACATGGTATCCAACTTTTTGTTGGACTGTTTGATTTCAGACTCATATCCTTTAAGCTGAACATAAATCTTATCAACTTCTTCGCCCATTGTGTGATACTTGGCCAGTATCTTATCCAGCTGTTTCTGAAATTCCGAAAAGCTTTCCGAAAAGTCCCGGATTATCCTTAATTTCATTAATGTCAAACTGATCCATGATCTTTGCCAGCGATTTAAGCATCTCGCTTGTCTCATTAAGCTGCGACATATTCATGCTGTTGAGGACACATCAGATGCCTTGGAAATCTCCTCTGCTGCTTTCGCACCAAAAGATACAATGGTATCCATATTGTAAACTTCGATCGTGCTGACAATATCGTCCACTTCTTTTGAATTGACCAGCTCAGCATTCATCTGCTGCCTGTCAGCGACAATATCATATTTCTCCACAACTTCAATCTCATTTTTCTCCTGAAGACCATTACCGGCCTGAGCAGGATTTCCCATAGATGATTTACCGAAATCAAGTCCCATAATCTACTAACCTCTCCTGAAAAGTTTTCTCCGCCATGAGGGGCGGGTACTGTTTGTCGAAATGTTATTCAGATCCGGAACCTGCATATCGTATTTATATTCCCCGATCTGGTGCTCTTCCATCAGTTTCTGCAAAGTAGTTCTCCACACTCTGATAGCCTGTAGGGACAAAAAACAGAATGTCAAATCCTGCCAGGTTCAGGAATGTTACAAGAATCGAATCCTGAAGTGAAATCATCGTCTCCCCTGTATTAATATATATCAGTTTCGGATTCTTTTTTGTAAAATCAAATTTCTGGATCAGACGCAGAATCTCCTTCGGCAGATCCAGAATCTGCGCGATCACTGTATATTCTGTACCATTTTCCCCAATACCCTTTATCAGTTTCCGCTCGATCAGAAGCTGCAGCTTGTCAAGTATAAATTCCTGCATTTCCTCCCGAAGAAGATGATAAGGATATCTGGGATGATTCTTTATTTTATTCCGCAGAAGCTTTCCGTTTTTATAAAATTCTACGGCAAAGGCTTTCATTGGACCGGAGGCAGTTGGTTCAATGTACGGAGCACTTTTCACAACAACAGTATCCTCTGTGATCAGTGCTGCTATGGATTCCCAGTACTGAGAAACACTTCCATCCTTCACTCCTGAGATTTTGAAAAATAACCGGAATATTTACCACACCGTTAACTGTGCTGAAATTAGGTCTGTATTTCAATTCCTGATCCCACAGTAGTTTTATCTCTTCATACATGGTCTGCAGATTGATAACATTCGCCTTCACATACTGCTGATTTCTGTATATCCCACTGTCCTGATACATCAGAGTATCAAGTTCTCTTTCCGCATGATAAGCGGCTGTTCCAATCTTTACCTGAGAACTCTCTTCCGGATATTCTGTGATCACCAGACTCTCCGGATAGTTGACCTCATACAGAAGTTTATCTTCCAGACAGCACTTAATGTTCAGATCAGGACATAAGATCAGCACATCCAGTGGCAGCCGCCCAAGGAAACTCATAAACAGAGCTTCGTTTTCATTCTGGCAGCCCCCCAGATAAATAAAACATCCAATCTCCGGTGATTTCCAGTTTATGAACAGCTTCGGCAGATATCTTCTCAGCCAGCACAGCAGATACACTGCCCTGTTTGTCAGTCTGTTAAGATTTTCCCCTTCCTTCTGAGATTCAGCCAGCATAACATCCACAAATGTTTTATGCAGGATCCGCTGAAGCTCCGGATTGGCTCCATACTGTATATTACACGCAAGTCCCAGGAGCATCTGATCTCCGGATGTATAGTTTGACCTCTTTATCTCTGAAATTTCCTGCGGCGTTGGTCTTGGAATCTCTTTACTTACGATCACTGTATTTCTCTTTGAATTTCTCAGTTCCTGCTGCAATCTGAATAACTCATTTGCATAAGTAAGCTTATCTTCTGCCCCGTTTATCCTGCAGAAACAGTTATAAAAAAACGGCTGTCATTTCCCCTTAACAGAATGCTCTCGCGGATATCATCCAGGCCGTTTCCCTTTATCCATGCATTTGTACAATTTGTAAGCGAGGTCTGATTCCATACAGTCTCTCATTGTTAAGTTCATTCTGAATCTCATCTCTGACCTTTTTCACACAATATCCCTGCGGAAATGGCTGCAAACCTTCCATCTGCAAACTGTCTGAGAGAACGGAACCCGGATCTGTTTTCAGATATCCCTGATCCCCTGCATACTGAAGCAGTACTACATCACAGCCTGCATTGGAAAGAATCGATATGAGCATTAACTCATAATTGCTTATCTGCTTCATATAATATTTAGGATATGGTTCTCTCCAAGCTGATTTACAATGCGTTCAAATTTATAATACAGCCAGCACATGAACTTGATATATGCGTTCCTGAGCATATTCTCGGTTTTCCCGGCTTTTCGCAG
>ENA-OQDF01000992-OQDF01000992.1-human-gut-metagenome-genome-assembly--contig:-NODE-992-length-11788-cov-2.466770_pt1 | contig 11788 bp, 17 predicted proteins | sample MGYA00242769_ERZ504597 | MGnify/ENA primary metagenome ERZ504597 (study PRJEB26092, sample SAMD00036305) | human gut metagenome | host: Homo sapiens | study: EMG produced TPA metagenomics assembly of...
TGTAGCACATCCCAAATCTTATTTTATCGTCTTTTTCACCAACTCCTTGCAAAGCACCCTGCGAATGCATTGAACCAGGAACTTCTACACTTGACTGTTGCGAAAATATGCGGAGGATAGCGGGGGGTGTGGCTTCTCAGAAAGTAGTGGAAAAAGCGAGATGAAAAAGTTTTCCGGCGGAGCCCCAATAGCTTGGTGGTAACAGTAAATTCACTTTCGGTTGTCGGAGTGTGTGGCTAAGGGATAGGTGGCGGTATGGGTAAGCAGATATCGTTGGTGGGATTAGAAGATGTTAAAAGAAAAGTTGGGAAAATCAGGATTCAAGATGTGCTACAAGCACAGCTTGAAAGAATACCTGAGGTGAGAAATCATTAAGATTTCTCGCTGAATGTATTCGGTGCCTGATTTTCCCAACTTTTCTTTGCTACATCTTCTTTCCCGGCATAAGCATCTGCTTACCCATACCGCCACCTATCCCGTAACCACATATGCCCCACCCGAACTAATTGACTATTCCCCCACAAAGCTATATAATAAAACCATTGTTTGAAAAAGAGGTACATCGCATGAGCGTAAAAAATGAACTGCTGAAGATGATCGATGAAAGATATCAGAAATTCAGCAAAGGACAGAAAAAACTGGCGGATTTTATCCGTGAGGATTATGATAAAGCGGCTTTTTTGACGGCTGCGAAGATGGGGGAAGAGGTTGGTGTCAGTGAATCGACAGTTGTGAGATTTGCAACTGCCCTTGGATATGACGGATATCCGGAGTTCCAGAAGGCTCTGGGAGAACTGGTGCGGATGAAGCTGAATTCTATCCAGCGTATGGAAGTGACGTATGGGCGGATCAGCAGGGGAGATCCTTGCTTCGGTTCTGCATTCGGATATTGAGAAGATCAAGCTTACGATGGAAGCAATTGACCATGAGGCATTTGAAATGGCGGTAGATACGATCTTAAAAGCAAAACGGATCTATGTGATCGGAATCAGAAGCTGCTCGCCGCTCGCAAGCTTCTTAAGCTTTTATCTGAATCTGATCTGCAAGAATGTAACGGCTGTCAATACGAACAGTTCCAGCGAGATTTTTGAACAACTGATCCGTGTCAGTGAAGAGGATGTGGTGATAGGGATCAGTTTTCCGAGATATTCCATGCGTACTTTGAAAGCACTGGAATTTGCAAGCAATCGGAAAGCTACGGTGATCACACTGACAGACAGTGTACATTCTCCGATGACGTTGTATTCTTCCTGCAACCTGATCGCAAGAAGCGATATGGCATCCATTGTAGATTCACTGGTGGCACCTTTGAGTGTGATCAATGCACTGGTCGTAGCGCTCTGCATGAAGAAGCAGAAAGAGGTTATTACAACGCTTGAGACACTGGAACAGATATGGGATGAATATCAGGTGTACAGTAAGGATGAACTGAATATGGTGGGGGATCGAGTTGAACTTCCGGAAATGAAAAAGGAAAACCAGAGAAGGATAATGGAAGATGAGTAAAGTAGTTATCGTTGGAGGAGGAGCGGCAGGAATGTTCGCTTCTATCGCAGCAGCCGAATGCGGACATCAGGTTGTAGTATATGAGAAGAATGAAAAGCTTGGAAAAAAATTGTATATTACAGGAAAAGGAAGATGCAATATAACCAATGCCTGCGATATGGAAGGATTATTTGAGGCAGTCAGAACAAATGCAAAGTTCTTATACAGCAGTTTTTACGGATACACGAATCAGCAGGTGATCGATTTCTTTGAGCGGATCAATGTGCCGGTGAAGATTGAACGTGGAGACCGTGTATTTCCGGTGTCGGATCGTTCTTCGGATGTCATCCGTGGTCTGGAACGGGAGATGGACCGTCTGGGCGTGGAAGTGCATCTGCGCACGGCAGTAAAAAAATAGTGGAAAAAGACGGACATTTTGAAAAAGTAATACTGGGAGACCAGACGCAGGTTTGTGCAGATGCATGTATCGTGGCAACGGGCGGATTGTCTTATCAGTCAACCGGATCCACCGGTGATGGCTTCCGCTTTGCAGAAAGCCTCGGTCATACCGTGACGGAATGTATGCCGGCGCTGGTACCGATGGAATGCAAAGAGGATTGGGTGCCCGAACTGCAGGGACTTTCTCTTCGGAATGTCAATGTGACGATCTGTGACGGAAAGAAAAAGCTGTACGACGATTTCGGAGAAATGTTATTTACGCATTATGGTGTGAGCGGACCGCTGATCTTAAGTGCGAGCAGTTATGTCGGAAAGAAACTGAAAGCAAAAGAACTGACTCTTAAGATCGATCTGAAACCGGCGCTTTCAGAGGAGCAGCTGGATCACAGGGTGCTCCGTGAATTTGAGGAGAATCAGAACCGTCAGTTTAAGAATGCGGTACACAAGCTGTTCCCGTCAAAACTGATTCCGGTTATGATCGAATTGAGTGGATCGATCCGGAAAAGAAAGTCAATGTGATCACAAAAGAAGAACGTCTGGGATTCGTCAGACTGATCAAGAATCTTGAGTGTACGCTTACAGGTCTGAGAGATTACAATGAAGCGATCATCACAAAGGTGGAATCAAGATCAAAGAAGTCGATCCGGGAACGATGGAATCAAGACTTGTGAAAGGATTGCATTTTGCCGGAGAGGTTCTGGATCTGGATGCAGTGACGGGTGGATTTAACCTTCAGATCGCCTGGTCTACAGCGTATGCGGCGGGAACCGGAATAGAAAGCGCAGATGAATAAAATAGAAAATAAAAACAGAAGGAGAGATACCATGGGATATAATGTGGCGATAGACGGACCGGCAGGTGCCGGAAAAAGCACGATTGCGAAGCTTGTAGCAAAGGAAAAAGGATACATTTACGTAGATACAGGAGCCATGTACAGAGGTCTTGCGATTCATTTTCTGGATAAAGGGATCCAGCCGCAAGAGACAGAGAAAGTGATCGAAGCATGCAAGGATGCGGAAGTGACGATCGCATATGAAGATGCCGTACAGCATGTATACCTGAACGGAAAGGATATTTCATCACGTCTGAGAAATGAAGAGGTGGGAAATATGGCATCTGTAACCTCCGCAATTCCGGAAGTGCGTAAGAAACTGCTGGAATTGCAGCAGAATCTTGCAAAGACACAGAATGTGATCATGGACGGAAGAGACATCGGAACCTGTGTTCTTCCGCATGCGGATGTGAAAGTATATCTGACGGCAAGCGTTGAGACGCGAGCTAAGAGACGTTACCAGGAACTGCAGGAAAAAGGGGAAGACTGTAATCTGGAAGAGATCGCACATGACATTGAAGAGCGTGACCGCAGAGATATGACGCGTGAGATCGCACCGCTGAAGCAGGCGGAGGATGCGGTTCTTGTAGACAGCTCGAACATGACGATTGCCGAAGTGGTGAAAACGATCGTAGATCTGTGCAGATAGATAAAGTTGTCAGAGAAAGGAATTGCATGATATGAATGTCGAACTTGCAAAGACAGCAGGATTCTGCTTCGGAGTGAAGCGTGCGGTAGATACCGTATACCAACAGATAGAACAATACCGGGGAGAGAAGATATTTACCTACGGACCGATCATCCATAATGAAGAAGTGATCAAGGATCTGAGAAGCCACGGTGTAGAAGTCCTGAATGATGAAGAAGAACTGAAAACGGCAGATGCGGATGTGGTAGTGATACGGTCCCATGGTGTAGCAAAATATATCTACGATATCCTGGAAGAACGTGGAATCACCTGTGTGGATGCAACGTGTCCTTTCGTGAAGAAGATTCATAAGATCGTTGCAGAAAAAAGCGCAGAGGGTCATACATTGTGATTGTCGGAAACGGTGAGCATCCGGAGGTGCAGGGAATCCGCGGCTGGGCAGGAGAACAGGTGACGGTGGTGCAGACAGCGGAAGATGCAGAACGATTTGAATTGCCGGATAAAGATCAGAAAGTATGTATCGTGGCCCAGACGACATTTAACTACAATAAATTCAAAGAATTAGTTGAAATTATTTCGAAAAAGAGGTATGATATAGTTGTTTTAAATACGATTTGCAATGCGACGAAAGAAAGGCAGACCGAAGCCCGTCAAATTGCAGCGAGAGTAGATGCTATGGTTGTGATAGGTGATAAACGTAGTTCGAATACTCAGAAGCTATTTGAAATCTGCAAAGAGGAATGTTTGAATACGTACTATATACAGACACTTGACGATTTGGATATTAATCAATTAAGGTCCGTGGAATCAGTAGGTATTACAGCAGGGGCATCCACGCCCAATAAAATAATTGAGGAGGTTCAAAATAATGTCAGAATTAACTTTTGAACAAATGTTGGAAGAGTCTTTTAAGACAATAAGAAATGGAGAGGTTGTAGATGGTACAGTCATCGACGTTAAACCTGATGAAATCATCTTGAATATAGGCTACAAAGCAGACGGTATCATTACAAGAAACGAATATACTAACGAGGCAAATGTTGATCTTACAACAGTTGTATCTGTTGGTGATCAGATGAGCGCAAAAGTCCTGAAGGTAAATGACGGAGAAGGACAGGTTCTGCTGACATACAAGAGACTTGCAGCAGAAAAAGGAAATGAAAGATTAAAAGAAGCATTCGAGAATCATGAAGTATTAAAAGCTCCTGTAACTCAGATTCTTGGCGGTGGATTAAGCGTAGTAGTTGACGAAGCAAGAGTATTCATTCCTGCAAGCCTTGTTTCTGACACATATGAAAAAGACCTGAGCAAATATCAGGGACAGGAGATCGAGTTCGTGATCAGCGAGTTCAATCCTAGAAGAAACCGCGTGATCGGTGACAGAAGACAGCTTCTTGTTGCTGAACGTGCTGAAAAACAGAAAGAACTGTTTGCAAAGATCAGTGTAGGAGACAGAATGGAAGGAACTGTAAAGAACGTTACAGATTTCGGAGCATTCATCGATCTTGGAGGAGTAGATGGTCTTCTTCATATCTCCGAAATGTCTTGGGGACGTGTTGAGAATCCTAAGAAAGTATTCCAGGTAGGAGATAAAGTGGAAGTGATGATCAAAGATATCCATGATACAAAGATCGCACTCAGCCTGAAATTCCCGGAGACAAATCCATGGGCAAATGCAGCAGAGGATTATGCAGTAGGAACAGTAATCACAGGAAAAGTTGCAAGAATGACAGACTTCGGAGCATTCGTTGAATTAGCTCCTGGAGTAGATGCATTACTTCATGTTTCACAGATTTCAAGAGCTCATGTTGACAAACCGTCAGACGTACTTTCAGTAGGACAGGAGATCACAGCTCAGGTCGTAGACTGAACGAAGCTGAGAAGAAGATCAGCCTGAGCATGAAAGCATTAGAGCAGCCGGAAGAAGCTTCTGAAGAGACAGACGCTGAATAATATTGTGACAGATATACAAGGATAGAGGCGATTTCCTCTATCCTTTCTGAAGCTAAAGATAACAATGAGCCGGGATAAGTAAAAAGGCTCAATGATGTACTATCTTGGGAAACCTGCCTATGGCAGGTTTTCTGTGCGTATATGCATTTGTTAAAAATGCAACAAGATGTTCATGAAAATATACAATGGAATTAGTCACTTTCTATAGAAATTGTCTATTTTTCCTGTATATTATATAAAGAGTAAATAGGAAGGAAGGAAAAAAAGGATGGCATTGTTAACATTTAAGGGTGGAATCCACCCGGATGACGGCAAGAGCCTGGCTAAAGATAAGGCAATTGTCGAAGTAAAACCTAAGGGCGATCTGGTGTATCCTGTATCACAGCATATCGGTGCTCCGGCAAATCCTGTGGTAGCTGTTGGCGATCATGTTTTAAAAGGCCAGATGATAGCAGAAGCAGGAGGATTTGTGTCTGCTCCGATCTATGCATCTGTATCCGGAACAGTAAAGGCTATTGCACCGCATCTGAACCCGACAGGTGGAAGAGTGAACAGTATCGTGATCGAGAATGATGGCGAGTACAAAGAAGTGGAATATCCGGAAGTGACTCCGTTAGAAGATATGAGCAAAGAAGACATTCTGAATGCGATTGGAACAGCGGGAGTTGTAGGTATGGGTGGTGCAGGTTTCCCTACCAGAGTAAAGCTTTCACCGAAGGAACCGGAAAAGATTGATTATATCATTGCAAACTGTGCAGAGTGTGAGCCATATATCACCGCTGATACAGAACAATGATCGAGACTCCGGAAAAGCTGGTCGGAGGAATGAAGATCATTCTCCGTCTGTTCGATAACGCAAAGGGAATCTTTGGCGTAGAGGACAACAAACCGGATTGTATCGAAAAATTAAAAGAACTGACGAAAGATGAACCACGTATCGAGGTGATGGCTCTGAAGACCAAGTATCCTCAGGGTGGTGAGCGTCAGCTTATCTATGCAACAACAGGACGTGCGATCAATTCTGCAATGCTTCCGGCAGATGCAGGATGCGTCGTAGACAACGTGGCTACAATGGTAAGTGTTTACCAGGCAGTGGTAGAAGGAAAGCCTTCTATGGAGCGTGTAGTGACAGTCAGTGGTGATGCGGTTGCAGAACCAGGTAACTTCAGAGTTCCGTTTGGTATGAACCAGCAGGAACTGGTAGAAGCAGCAGGAGGATTTAAGACAGAGCCTGAGAAACTCATCTCCGGTGGTCCGATGATGGGATTCTCCATGTTCTCATTAGATGTACCTGTAACAAAGACATCTTCATCAATTCTTGGATTTACCAAAGATGAAGTGGCTAAGATGGAGCCGTCTGCATGTATCAACTGCGGACGCTGTGTAGAAGCCTGTCCAAGTCGCCTGATTCCATCGAGACTGGCGGATTATGCAGAACATCATGACGAAGAGAAGTTTACAAAACATGAAGGACTCGAATGTATGGAATGTGGTTCGTGCAGTTTCGTATGTCCGGCAAAACGGCCGCTGAAACAGGCGATCGGATCTATGAGAAAGATTGCTTTAGCGAACCGTAGAAAGAAAAAATAAAACAAGAAAGAAGAAGAGGTGAACAAAAGTGAGTGAGAACAATTTGAAAATGTCATCTTCACCACATATTCGTTCCAAAGCGACTACCAGTAATATTATGATGCTGGTGGCCATCGCACTTTTGCCGGCATCTGCATTTGGTGTATGGAACTTTGGACTGCCGGCATTCGGAATGCTGGTTACAACAACGGTTGTAGCAGTATTGACGGAATACATATACGAAAAATTAATGCACAAGAAGATTACGATCAATGACTGGAGTGCAGCAGTAACAGGACTGTTACTCGGACTGAATATGCCTCCTACAGCTCCGTGGTGGATGGGAGCAATCGGTAGTGTATTTGCTATTCTGATTGTAAAACAGTTATTCGGAGGTCTGGGACAGAACTTTATGAACCCGGCTCTCGGCGCAAGATGCTTCCTTCTGCTTTCATTTACAAGCCAGATGACAAGCTTTGTATATGATGGTGTGACAGGGGCTACACCACTTGCACAGTTAAAAGCAGGTAATACAGTGAATACGATGGATATGCTGATTGGTAGAATTCCTGGAACAATCGGTGAGACATCTGTGATCGCAATCGTGATCGGAGCAATCTTCCTGATCCTTATGGGAGTAATTGATCTCAGAATTCCTGGAACATACATTGTTACATTTGTGATCTTTGTCGGAATCTTCGGACATATTGCAAATCCGGATGTCGGATTCTTTGATCCACAGTACATCACAGCACATCTCTGCGGAGGCGGACTGATGCTTGGTGCATGGTTCATGGCAACCGATTATGTAACATCTCCGATCACACCGAAAGGACAGTTTGTATACGGTATTATCCTTGGTGTGTTAACAGGTCTGTTCCGTCTGTTTGGCGGTTCCGCAGAAGGAGTTTCTTATGCGATCATCATCAGTAACCTTCTGGTGCCATTGATCGAGAGAGTTACTCTTCCAAAACCATTTGGTAAAGGAGGAGAAAAATAATGAATAAGATTGTTAAGAATACACTGATCCTTACACTGATTACTGTAATTGCAGGAGTCCTTCTTGGTGCGGTATATGAAGTTACCAAGACTCCGATCGCACAGTCACAGGAGACAGCCAAAAAGAAGCATGGCAGGCAGTATTTTCAGATGTAAAACTGGATGATTTCAAAGCAGAAGATGTAGATCAGAAGGCTGCAGACAAAGCTGTAAAAGATATGGGTGTCAATGCAACGATCGACGAAGTCTGTACAGCAGGTGATGCAGGATATGTCATCACAACAACAGACAAAGACGGATTCGGCGGCAATATCCAGATTACAGTTGGTATTAAGAAAGACGGTACGATCAACGGTGTATCTATTCTTTCTATCAGCGAGACAGCAGGTCTTGGTATGAAAGCTACAGAGCCTTCATTCTATAACCAGTATGTGAATAAACAGGCTGATAAATTCGTGGTTTCCAAAGACGGTGGAGACGGAGAACAGATCGATGCCTTAAGTGGTGCAACCATTACTTCAAGAGCAGTAACAGGAGCTGTCAATGCAGCACTCGGATATTATCAGAATGCATTTAAATAAACAGGAGGTAGTTAGTCATGAATAAATGTACTGAAAGAGTATATAACGGTCTGATCAAAGAAAATCCTACCTTCGTTCTGATGTTAGGAATGTGTCCGACCCTGGCGGTAACAACATCCGCTATTAACGGTTTAGGTATGGGACTGTCCACAACAGTCGTACTTGTACTGTCGAATATGTTGATCTCTATGTTACGTAAGGTGATTCCGGATTCAGTCAGAATGCCGGCATTCATCGTAGTCGTAGCATCTTTCGTAACAATTGTACAGTTCCTTTTAGAGGGATTCGTTCCAAGTCTGTATGATTCACTTGGACTTTACATCCCGCTGATCGTTGTTAACTGTATTATCCTTGGACGTGCAGAAAGTTATGCATCCAAGAACCCGGTACTTCCATCTATCTTTGATGGTATTGGTATGGGACTTGGATTTACATTTGGTCTGACCTGTATCGCGATCGTGCGTGAGTTTATCGGAACCGGAGCAATCTTCGGTGTTCAGATTCTTCCGCTTGCAGATGCAGCAGCAGGAAAAGGCGGATATGTACCAGTAACAATCTTCATCCTGCCGGCAGGAGCATTCCTTGTTCTTGCATTCCTGGTTGCAGGTATGAACAGACTGAAGAGACACGCAGCACAGAAAGGCAAGAAGATTGCCGAGCCACAGGGATGCGGCACAGACTGTGCTTCATGCGGCGGATGCGGAAGCAAAGTATTCCCGACAGGGAATGAAGAGTAGGAGGAGTACATAGTATGAAAGAGTTATTGATTATTGCAATTGGTTCAGCTATCGTAAATAACGTTGTACTCAGCCAGTTCCTTGGAATCTGTCCGTTCCTTGGTGTTTCGAAGAAGGTTGAGACTGCAACCGGTATGGGTGGAGCAGTTGTATTCGTTATCACATTATCATCATTCTTTACGGGACTGATCTATAAATTCATCCTGGTTCCGCTGGGATTTGAATATCTGCAGACAATCGTATTCATTCTGTTTATCGCAGCTTTGGTACAGTTTGTAGAAATGTTCCTGAAGAAGAGTATGCCATCCCTTTATAATGCACTTGGTGTGTATCTTCCACTGATCACAACAAACTGTGCGGTTCTTGGTGTGGCACTTACAAATGTTCAGAAAGAATATTCTATCTTAGAAGGTGTTGTCAATGGTATTGGTACATCTGTCGGATTCCTGATCGCGATCGTGATCATGGCCGGTATCCGTGAGAAGATGGAATACAAATGATAATTTCAGAGTTCCTTCCAGGGAACTGCCGATCGTACTGATCACAGCTTGTCTGATGGCGATCGCGTTCTGTGGATTCTCAGGATTAATTTAGGAGGAGGCAGACAATGAGTGTTACAGGTATTATTCTTGCGGCAGTTATCGTAGGAGGCACCGGATTATTCATTGGTGTATTCCTCGCGTTGCCGGTAAGAAATTTGCGGTAGAGGTAGATGAAAGAGAAGAAGCCATCCTGGGCGTCTTCCTGGAAATAACTGCGGTGGCTGTGGTTATGCCGGATGTTCCGGACTTGCAGCAGCAATCGTAAAAGGAGAAGCTGAAGTCGGCGGATGTCCGGTCGGAGGCGCTCCGGTAGCAGCAAAAGTCGGAGAGATCATGGGCGTTGCTGCAGGTGCACAGGTACACGAAGTTGCATTTGTAAAATGTGGCGGAGACTGTGAGAAAGCAAAACAGGAATATGAATATCACGGACTGAGCGACTGTACTATGGTCAACATGATGCAGGACGGCGGACCGAAAGCCTGTTCTTATGGATGTCTTGGAGACGGAAGCTGTGTTCAGGCATGTCCGTTCGATGCGATCCACATTGTAAACGGTGTGGCAGTTGTAGATAAAGAAGCATGTAAAGCATGTGGAAAATGTGTAGCTGTATGTCCAAAACACCTGATCGAGATCGTGCCATATGATCAGAAGCATCTGGTAAAATGTAATTCACAGGACAAAGGTAAAGCAGTTATGCAGGCATGTACAGCCGGATGTATCGGATGTAAGATGTGTGAGAAAGCATGTAAGTTTGAAGCTGTTACAGTGGAAAATAACATTGCGCACATCGACTACGAGAAATGTAAAGACTGTGGTGCCTGTGCAGTAAAATGTCCGAAGAAAGTTATCTCATAACAGGATGAAAAAGATATTGAAAGACGGATTTGTATTATTAAAAAATGATATAAAGAAGGCAAAATGGGCGGTTATATTTATAATCGCCTATTTTGTATTTGGAAGTCAATTTCTGCCCAGTACCTGCCCTATGGTCTGGATCACGGGATTTCCCTGTCCGGCATGCGGACTTACAAGAGCAGGAATTCGGCTTTTGCATCTGGACGTCAAAGGAGCATGGAAGATGCATCCGTTTATCTATGCATTCGCAGCAGGTGTGGTGATATTTGCATGGGAACGGTATATCTGTAAGAAGCCGATTGGAAAATGGTTTAAGACAGGCTGTGTCGTGTGTGTGGTTCTTATGGTGATTTACTACGTGTGGCGTATGTATCGGTATTTTCCGGACCAGCCGCCAATGAGTTATTACCACTATAATCTGCTTCGACTGCTCAAGGATGTTGCGTTCGGAGCCCTGAAATGATAAGATAGACGCAAAAATAAGTAAGGCAAAGGAGAATGACAGATGGATGAAGAAAATAAGCAGGTAACCGCTGACGAGGTCTACAGTTACGGTGAATCAACAGAAGAACCGGCAGGAGAGCCGGAAGAGAAGGAAGAACCAGAGCCGGAAGCAACCGAATCAGAGGATTCACAGGATAATAAATTCGTATATCAGGACAATCAATACGATTACAGCCAGCAGTACAGCCGGAACAGAAATGAGCAGTCAGACAACTCTCCAATGGATTTAAAAGACTGGATACTGACATTGATCGTATTACTGATCCCGTGTGTTGGAATAGTCATGTATTTCGTATGGGCATTCGAAAGTAACGGTAATATTAACCGGAGAAACTTCTGCAGAGCACAGCTGATCATATTCGCAGTATTACTGGGGATTTATCTGGTGTTGTTTATGCTGTTCGGCGTGGTTGCATTTAGCCGGGTGGTGGGCTATTAAATTTGTTTGGGATTTAATTTATTAACGTAGTTGGCCTCTCGATCCTTGAAGAAAACAGTATAAAGTGGTTCTGGTTCAGGTTCCACGCTCTAAGAAAAACTAAGAGAGCCAGAATCTCCTAAAAGCAAAGGAACTACGCTCAAACTCGGCATTCGCTCAAACACGTTCGCTTCGTTCCTTTAAC
>ENA-OQDF01000993-OQDF01000993.1-human-gut-metagenome-genome-assembly--contig:-NODE-993-length-11784-cov-2.293815_pt1 | contig 11784 bp, 19 predicted proteins | sample MGYA00242769_ERZ504597 | MGnify/ENA primary metagenome ERZ504597 (study PRJEB26092, sample SAMD00036305) | human gut metagenome | host: Homo sapiens | study: EMG produced TPA metagenomics assembly of...
GCTCATCCATACCCATGATGGCAATGATATCCTGAAGTTCTTTGTAACGCTGAAGCACACGCTGTACAGATCTTGCAATCTCATAGTGCTCTTTACCAACGATCTCCGGTGAAAGGATACGGCTTGTGGAATCCAGCGGATCTACTGCCGGATAAATACCTGACTGGAGATTTCACGGGAAAGTACAGTCGTAGCATCCAGATGTGAGAAAGTTGTTGCCGGAGCAGGGTCTGTAAGGTCATCGGCAGGCACATAAACAGCCTGTACGGATGTAATGGAACCCTTACGTGTAGAAGTGATTCGCTCCTGCAAGTTACCCATTTCAGTTGCCAGTGTCGGCTGATATCCTACTGCAGACGGCATACGTCCAAGAAGTGCAGATACCTCAGAACCAGCCTGTGTAAAACGGAAGATATTGTCGATAAAGAGAAGCACATCCTGGTTCTTCTCATCACGGAAGTACTCCGCCATGGTAAGTCCGGAAAGTCCGACACGCATACGTGCTCCTGGTGGCTCATTCATCTGACCATAAACCAGAGCCGTCTTATCAATAACTCCACTTTCTTTCATTTCATTATAAAGGTCATTTCCCTCACGGGTACGTTCTCCAACACCTGTGAATACAGACAGACCGCCGTGAGCGGTAGCTACGTTGTGGATCAATTCCATGATCAGAACTGTTTTTCCTACACCTGCGCCACCGAACAGACCAATCTTACCACCCTTTGCGTATGGCAGATCAGGTCTACGACTTTGATACCGGTTTCCAGAATTTCTGTAGCCGGCATCTGTTCCTCATAAGAAGGAGCCGGACGATGGATAGACCAGCGCTCCTTCGCCTCCGGAGCTGGTTTATTATCTACCGGATCTCCAAGAAGGTTAAATACTCGTCCCAGGCAGGCATCTCCTACCGGAACTGTGATCGGACCACCGGTATCTACTGCTTCGTGCCCCGGACAAGACCATCGGTAGAGTTCATGGCAATACACCTTACGACATCATCACCAATCTGCTGTGCTACTTCGGCCGTCAGCTTTGCGCCGTTTGATTCTATTTCTATGGCATTGAGAAGAGCCGGGAGTTCATCGTGCGCAAAGCGGATATCCAGAACCGGACCGATGACCTGTACTACTTCGCCAATGTGTTTTTCACTCATGTTTTAAGTCTCCTATGATATTTTAAAGCCCTTCCGCACCTGCAACAATCTCCGTGATCTCCTGCGTGATGCTGGCCTGTCGCGCTCTGTTGTAATACAGATTCAGTTTATCGATCATCTCTTCTGCATTACTTGTCGCAGCGTCCATAGCCATTCTTCTGGCTGCAAGTTCACTGGCTGTACTTTCACATACACCACCATAAACCAGTCCCGCCAGATATTCCGGAACAACGGCATCAAACACAACTTCTGCATTCGGCTCATAGAGGATGAGATTTCTTGTAGCTACTCTGCCACCGCTTTCCTCTCGGATGTCAGTCATAGGAAGTACAGAAAATACCTCCGGCTGCTGAGAAAGCATGGATGCAAAAATGGTATAACATAATTCAATATGCCCGAATGTTCCTTTGCGGAATTCTTCACAAAGCAGATTTGCGATCTCAAAACAGTCTGCGACAGAAATATCTGCGATCTCCGCAAACTTATCTGTCAGACATTCAATGCCTCTCTGTCTGAAATACTCAACTGCTTTTTTTCCTATCGGCAGAACCACATAATCCTTGCCTTCAGCTGCAGCTTCCAGACATTTGAAAAGATTGGCATTATATCCACCAGCCAGACCTCTGTCACCGGCAATCGCTACATAGCAGTAACGCGGATTGGATGACTCTCTGGCGTATACAGAAGAAAAATCAATGTTTTCTCTGGCAATGTCCTTCAGTGTCTCATGCAGCTCTGTGAAGTAAGGACGGCAAGTTTCTGCACGTTCCTTTGCCTTACGCAGTTTGGAGGATGCAACAAGCTCCATGGCCTTGGTAATCTGCATCGTACTCTGTACGCTTTTGATACGCAGCTTTACCGCTTTCATATTTCCAGCCATATGATCATACCCTCCTAATCACATTATTTGTCAGGTCTTGTATTCAGGAAATTTTCTGTATACGCTTCCAGTACATGACGCAGTTTTTCTTCTGTTTCCGGTTCCAGCTTGCCTGTGGTACTGATCAGCTGCATTACTTCCAAACCGGCTGCATCTGCATCAAGGTAGGTATACAGTCCTGCTTCATATGCATTTACATCTTCCACTTAACTTTTTCGAGGATGCCCTTGGTTACGGCATACAGGATCGCTACCTGTTTTTCTACCGGCACCGGAGCATTCTGGCTCTGTTTCAGAACTTCTACGATACGTGCACCCTGTTCCAGACGAGCCTTGGTATCCGCATCCAGATCTGAACCGAACTGGGCAAAACTCTGAAGTTCGCGGTACTGCGAATAGATCAGTTTCAGAGTTCCGGCTACTTCTTCATAGCCTTGATCTGTGCATCTCCACCAACTCGTGATACAGAGATACCAGGTTAACCGCCGGCATGATACCGGAGTGGAAAAGCTCTGTCTCAAGGAATATCTGTCCATCTGTAATGGAAATTACGTTTGTCGGGATATAAGCAGATACGTCACCCGCCTGTGTCTCAATGATCGGCAGTGCAGTAAGAGAACCACCACCATGCTCATCGTCAAGTTTCGCTGCTCGCTCGAGCAGTCTGGAGTGCAGATAAAAACATCTCCAGGATATGCCTCACGTCCAGGTGGACGACGGATCAGAAGAGAAAGTGCACGGTAAGCAACCGCATGCTTACTCAGATCATCATAAATGATGAGCACGTCTTTTCCCTGGTTCATAAAGTACTCGCCCATTGCACAGCCTGCATAAGGTGCAATATACTGCATCGGGCTGGATTCCGAAGCCGTCGCAGCAACTACGATTGTATAGTCCATAGCACCGTTTCTGGTAAGATTATCTACCAGAGATGCTACTGTTGAACGTTTCTGTCCGATTGCGACATAGATACAGAGAACATCTTTTCCCTTCTGGTTAATGATCGTATCTGTTGCAATGGTTGTCTTTCCTGTCTGACGGTCGCCGATGATCAGCTCACGCTGTCCACGACCGATCGGAATCATGGAGTCAATTGCCTTGATACCAGTCTGCAGAGGCTGGTATACGGAACGTCTCTCACAGATCCCAGGTGCCTTGGTCTCTACCGGGCGAAATTCTTTTGTGTCGATCGGACCTGCGCCGTCAATCGGCTGTCCAAGAGCATTGACTACTCGTCCGATCATCGCTTCACCTACTGGTACAGACACGACCTTGCCTGTACGTTTTACAGTCTGACCTTCACCAATATTTTCATCGGAGCCAAATATTACGATAGAAACGCTGTTTTCTTCCAGGTTCTGTGCCATTCCGAAATTTCCGTCTTCAAATTCCAGCAGTTCACCCGCCATACAGTTTACGAGTCCGCTGGCACGGGCAATTCCGTCACCAACCATAAGAATCGTTCCCGTTTCATTCTGCTGGATCGCATTTTCATAATATTTTATCTGGCTTCGGATGACTTTGGATATTTCCTCAGGTTTTAATTGCATGTGTCCATTCCATCCTTTAACATTTTATAGCTTTTGTAACTGTTCAGTACCTTCTCAGTTACTACCTGCTGAATAGTTACTAAATTTTACTTTTCATCAAACAACAACTTCATTCAGTTTCTTCGTGATATCTGAAATTCGTCCCTGTACGGTTCCATCAAGCTGCTTTCCTTCCATTTCTACACGAAGTCCGGCAAGAACCATCGGATCTGTCTTCTGTTTCAGATGGATCTTTTTGCCGCTGATTTTCTCCAGTTTGATACGTAAAGCTTCCATCTGATCATCTTTGAGTTTCACTGCACTTGTGACCAGAGCTTCCACAATACCATGATCGGCATTATATCTACGTGTAAACTCCTCACAGCAGCCGGAAAACTCTCTCAGAATCTTCTTCTCGCATAAAAGTTTGAGAAAATTAAGGAGATACGGTTCTACCTGTCCACCAAAGGCTTCATCGAGAAGCTTTATTCTCTCTTCCTGCGGAATTGCCGGCTCTCCCAATAATTTCAGATATCCTGGATTTTCCCGAAAAATCTGTCTGATTTCATTCATCTGCTCCATGATCTGTCCATCGAGCTTTTCTTCAGTGGCAAGATCATAGAGACTGCCACCATAAACTCTGGCAGCCTGTGTCATGATGCCTCACCTACATTCTCAATAAAATCATTAATCAGTTTCGTATGATCCTCTTCGTTAATTTCGCGCTCGATTACCTTACCGGCGATCTCAACAGCCATACCTCCGATCTCACCTTTGATCTCGTTGACGGCTTTACGTCTTTCCTGTGCAATGTCTTTTTCTGCCTTTTCTTTCATGGCAGTTACCTGACTGGAAGCTTCCTTGAGCATTTCCTCACTCTGAACAGCTGCTGTTTTCTGAGCTGTCAGTACGATGTCATTTGCCTTTCTTTTGCTTCCTGCATATTCTTTTCGTATTCGGCTTTCATAACCTCTGCCTCTTCTTTAGCCTTTACAGCGTCCTGAATCTCGGCATCGGCTTTGGCCCTGCGTTTTTCAAGCATTTCATTGACCGGATTGAAAAGAAAACGTTTGATGAGATACACCTGAATAAAAAGGTTGCAAATCGTCGCTATAAAATTCCACGGCACAATTCCTACTAATTCCTGTACCTGCATGTTTGTAACCTCCTGTTGTCACTGTTCGCTTCATACTCTTCACGGCGAACAGATCCTGCTTTACTTTCCTGTCTCCTGCTGTCTGATTTTCCCTACTTAACCCAGGAAATTCATAAACATACCAGGTGCTACAAAAATAAGGAGCAGGCCGGTTACAAATCCATAAATACCAGTTGTCTCTGCGATAGCACAACCAAGAAGCATCGTAGATGTAACATCACCTTTGCATTCCGGCTGACGTCCGATTGCTTCCAGAGCACTTGCAACAGCATTACCTTCACCAATACCAGGTCCGATACCTGCGATCAGTGCACATCCTGCTCCAATTGCACAACCTGCTAATGCGATACCTTTTGCTAATAACTGAAAATCCATAGTAAAAACCTCCTGTAGTATGTTTGTTTTTCTAATCCTGCGGATTCCCCATATCCGCTGTTTTGTTACTCCTCTGCTGCATTTGCGATGTACATAACAGTCAGCATACAGAAAATAAATGCCTGCATAATTCCTGAGAACCAGTCAAAATATACAGATAAAATAGCCGGGATACCTACATCAAGAACAGGTATCTGTGACAATACATCACCCACAGTCCCGGGATCAACCCCAGAAGTGCGGAACTTGCCACTGCCAGCGCCCCATAGATCAGACCATTGATAACGACACCAGAAAGAATGTTTCCGAAGTGACGGCACGCCATACTTACCGGTGTTGCCAGTTCAGAAAGAACATTAAATGGTGTCATGACCGGAATCGGCTGTGTAAATCCTTTGAGATATCCACCGAAACCACTGGTCTTGATCTTCTGCGCGGTGATCATGATAAATACCACGACTGCCCACGCTGCCTCTGTCGACAGGTCTGAAGTCGGACTTCGAAGTCCACAAGACTGATCAGGTTCGATACCACACTTGTTGCAAAAGTGCTGCAACGAACGGAATCATATATCTGAACTTCTCGCCCATATTGCCGACAACAAATTTGTTTGCCATCTCTACCAGCATTTCTGCCAAAGCCTGCCGTTTAGAGATGTTTTCTTCCTTGAGATCATGCGTCAGCCAGATACAGAATCCTGTAATCAGTATCATAACAATCCAGCTTACGACCATGGTCTCGCTGATTCTTAAAGGTCCCAGAACCGGCAGGTCAATGGGTAAAGTAAATAATATCTTCGCCCCATTAATATCCAGTTCCATACATTCATTCACCTCCCATCTATATCAGTTTTCCGTCTTATATTTTATTATGAAATATCCCCATGATCTTTATTCCCGTTCCCGGAAATAAAGTGGAGCAATTCCTGCAACAAAATGGAAGCACGGTGCGACGATTGCCAGGATCACCCACAGGATCTGCATCAAAAAACGCTGTGAATAACTGGCTTTGAGTTTCATTCTTGCAGTTCCCTCGTCAGAAGCTGATGCAGCCTTCTGTACTGCCAGCCCCATCAGGAAAAAATTCAGAACTGCAACTGCTCCGCCTCCAATGCCTCCTAAAAATACTGTATAATCTAACGGCACCTTATCCGGCATTGTAAAATGAAGTACTGCAAAAAGAATCCACATCAGAATCAGACCAACTGCCGTGATCTTCACAACCCTTTTTGTTTCTTTCTTTACCGCCGGCTGCACATTATCCAATATACTGCTCATAATTCCATTCCTTTCGTAACTGTTCTGTATGATCACGCATATCTTCCAAAACAGTTACTTCCTTTCCATTATTCTGTCCTTCATGTAGATGTTTATGAATGTCTGTTAAAATATATTTTGTCTTTTTTATGTTTTTTCTTTTGCTGTTTATTGATCGACAAATAAAACTTGTATGCCACGGTTGCCGAACCACCCATTCCGAAGAAAAATCCCGGAATGTAGACCCAGACACCAACACCGGTCTTTGAAATAATGAACCAGCAGAGCGCCAGGCACAGAAGAAGCGGTGTTATAAATGACAGCCCAAGCTGCGAAAGCATTGTGACATTTCGCAGGATCTCTGACCACTGTTTCAATATCATTCTCCTTTTTCACTAATTTTTATCTATTATTTCCATTGCGCATAGTCAAATTTTAACACATTTGTTTATTTTTCACAACGCATTTGTACAATTTATTCAAATATTTTTGGTATTCTCAAAATCTTTTTGTTAGTATTATATCATTCTCGTCTTTTTACTGTCATGTAACAATAAAGAGGTTCTGTCCAAAATTCAAACAAAACCTCTTTTTTGTATAATAACTTCTATTTTTTGTCTTTTGTGCTATGCTACTCAATGCTTAAATTTTGATACTCAAAATTCCAATATAAATATGGAGATGAATATTATGAAAACGCAAACCAAAACAACCCATATGGAGACGGGAAGTATTCCCAAACTCCTTGCACAGCTGGCAATTCCGGCAGTTGTGGCGCAGGTTATTAATCTGCTTTATAACATTGTAGACCGAATCTACATTGGTCATATTCCGGGAATCGGAGCCGCCGCGCTGACGGGTGTCGGACTTTTTACTCCGATTCTGATGCTGCTGAATGCCTTCGCCATGCTTGTTGGCTCCGGCGGTGCTCCACGTGCCGCCATTGCAATGGGAAAGAAGGACAATGATCTGGCCGAAAAGCTCCTCGGAAACTGTTTTACTTTGTTGGTCGGTCTTGCAGTCGTGCTGACCATCGTATTTTACGTAAGTGCACCAACTCTGCTCAGACTCTTTGGTGCCAGTGATGTCACCTTAACTTATGCAACAGATTATGCCAGAATCTATATCCTCGGAAGCTTTTTTGTACTGATCGTACTGGGCATGAATACCTTCATTACAACTCAGGGATTTGCCAAAATCAGTATGATGACTACAATTATCGGTGCTGTTATCAACATTATCCTGGATCCGATCTTTATTTTTGCCCTTGGCATGGGCGTAAAGGTGCCGCACTTGCCACTGTTCTCAGCCAGACCGTAGGTGCTGTATGGATTCTCCGCTTCCTAACCGGAAAGAAAACTATCCTCCGCCTGAAACGGAGTAACATGCATCTGGATCCTAAGGTATTTGGTCCGTGCCTTGCTCTTGGTATTTCTACCTTTGTTATGCTGTCAACGGAGAGCCTTCTGTCCATCAGTTTTACAAGCAGCCTTTCCAGATTTGGCGGCGACGTGGCAGTTGGAGCAATGACGATTATCACAAGTATCAGTCAGCTTGTTACCCTGCCGCTTCAGGGAATCTGCCAGGGTGGACAGCCGATCATCAGCTATAACTTTGGTGCAAACAAACCAGACCGTGTAAAGAAGGCATTCTTCACACAGTTCTGCACCTGCGTCATCTATACGACTGCATTCTGGCTTGTCGTGATGATTTTTCCAAAAGCATTTGCAACAATCTTTACTTCCGATAAGGAACTAGTAACATACTCTGCCTGGCGCTCCGCATCTACATGGCCGGAATCTTCTCTCTTGGTTTCCAGGTAAGCTGCCAGCAGAGCTTTATGGCTCTCGGACAGGCAAAGGTCAGCCTGCTGCTTGCCTGCCTTCGTAAGATTGTCCTGCTGATACCTCTGATCTTTATCCTGCCGAATTTCTTCGACAATAAGTATTTGCAGTATTCCTCGCAGAACCAGTCAGCGATATCATAGCTGCTACGGTGACAACGATCACCTTCTTCACACTGTTTAATTCCATTCTGAAAAAAGAAAAGAGATAAAAGAACCCCGAGGCTTGCTGCCTCGGGGTTTGCTTGTTACAAAGCTTTTTATTTTTCAAATTTTATAATACATACATCCCATGCCGACAGGTAAATTTCATGCTTCGTACTATCACCATTCCCAAGTACTACCTCAAAATCATCCGCCACCTCAACTCTTTGCTCTTCCCAGGAATAATTCAGATAGAAACGAAGTTTTTCGCCCTGTTCATTGACTCCCTCTCGCACGATCACCGGGAATTTTTCCGGCACTGCAGCATTTACACTAGCCTTAGCCAGAATCTTTATCAACAACTGCTGCAGGTAGCATTCTTCAAACATACATCCGATATACCAGGCATTTCCGCTTTCATAAGTATGATGCGTAACTGCGGCATACTTTTTCCAGTTTGGATGCTGATATGCAGAAATGATTTCTGCACCATCCGGAATCAGAAGTTCCATGAAAGTCTCTGCCTCTGGTTCACCACCTTCAAAACCTGTCAGAGTAACTTTTTCCGGGAATGTAAACTGCTGATAATACATCCCGAAGACTTCACTCAGAATATGTGGCTGTCTGTCAGAATATACCTTCACATTCTCGTTGGCAAATGCAGTCTTGAACGTCGCGATCAGTGTGCCTCCTTGCGCGGTATAATCTTTCAGACGTGTGAGAACTTTTTCATCTGCAGTGTACATAGCCGGAAGGATGATTGCCTGGTATTTCTCAATATTTTCGCTCTCTTCCCAGATAATGTCACACTCTATATTTATTTTATAAAGTGCATCGTAGATCCGGCGAACAACATCGTTGTATCCAATTCCACTGTTTCCTGCTGCAGTTGCTTCGATTCCAAACCATTTGAGTGCAGTCAGAGCCTCGTTGCTCACCATGATTGCAACTTTGTTATCCTTCTTCAAGCCTGATAAAACAGGAGAAAGTTTCTTAAATTCATCACCTACGATACATGCCTCTCGGTATACAGCATTTCTTCCATGTCATGGCTAAGAAGACCTTTCCAATAAGTCTCAAAGGAGTTATGGATTGAATGCCAGTGCCAGTACATCACGCCAAGCGCACCGGATGCCAGATGGCTGTATGCCTGCAGACGAAGCTGCCCATCATACGGTGTCCAGCCCGGATAACCCTGTGCTTCTGTTTCCAGAACCAGATAGTTGTCATTTTTAAGACATCGGATCAGGTCTCCGCCAAAGGCAATTTCTGCACCGGTCAGATGATCCTGGGTCGGATGATAAATATCTGTTCCTGCCATAGTCAGGTGCTTTGCACATTTGAAATGGTTCACATCCGGCTGCACGCCGTAGGAATAACCTCTCCACTCAAAATCCAGATTGTGAGTGATAAACTGATCTTCTCTCTTATATTCGGAAACAATCGCTGCCTGCCAGCCAAGGAATTCTTCCACCAGACTTCTCTGGTATTTTTCAAACTCCGCACCCAGACTTCCATTGATCGTGCCACGCACATCCGGAAAATCTTCCCATGCATTGATGCGATTGCTCCAGTAATCTAGACCGAATTCGTGATTCATGGTGTCCAGATCATTATGAAATTTCTCACGAAGGTATTTCACGAACCCAAGCTGTACATTCCTGCCTGCTGTTCCATAATATTTTGTTTCATTATCCAACTGAAATCCAATCACACACTTACGATGTGCAGAAACCTCCATCAGTTTACGGATTACTTTTTCTGCATGATAACGGTAAACCGGATGTGTAATGTCCATGTTCTGTCTTGTCCCATAAATGCCTCTTCCCCTGACCGTTTCTGCCAATACGTCAGGATATGCTTCTACCATCCAGGTCGGCACAGCGTAGGTCGGAGTCCCTATGATAACATTAATCCCTGCTTTTTCCATTGCATCCATCACACGGATCACATGAGAAAAATCAAAAACGCCTTCCTGCGGTTCGCAGGTGCTCCATGTGGATTCTGCAATTCGAACCGTATTGATCCCGGCTTTTTCATCATGGCAACATCTTTTTCCAGCCGGTCATACGGCATATATTCATCGTAATACGCTGCCCCATAGAGTAATTCCCTCATAATACAATGCCTCCTGTCATTCACTCATGTATTTCCAGCGGCAATCCATCCGGATCCTGGAAAATGTCATCTTTTTACCTGTATAGTCATCTATTCGAACAGGCTCCGTAGCAATCCCTCTGGCATTTAATTCTTTTACCATTTCTTCTACACTACCCTCCTTAAATTGAACATATTTCCCTCCGTATTCTTCTGACTTGATCAGAATACATTTCGCATCTGTCTACATCAATAATAAACTGCTTTATCCCTTCTATGCAACTCTTTTATTGTTACTGTTCACTCCAGCGGTCTTGGCGATCAGTCCTCTCTCTGATTATCTGCTTAAATTGGCTGATCCTCTTCCGTATATTTTTCTATTTCTGTCGTTGTTACCCGTTTGATATGTTGTTTTTTCAGGCGCAGATATACGTATTCCCGAAAAATAGTATAAAATACCGACAGCAGTGGAATGAAAACAAGCATGCCTACAATCCCCATAAGATTTCCGCCGATTGTAACTGCTGCCAGCACCCAGATTGATGGAAGCCCTAACTCATCACTGAAGTAACAAGAATGCGACGCACAGTTTTTCAAAGCTTATTGACTGCTATGTAAAGTCACGGCTGCAATTCTAGCCTATCATCGAAAATGCCATAACCACAACTCCCAATATCACCAGGATCACTCCCGTCGCGCGGTTCAATGTCCTTGGAGTTGCTTTGTTGGCAAATACCGCTGCGATTCTGGCCCAAAGAAATGTAAAGATTACACACAAAATCCACACCGACCAGTCTGGTGTACCGCCGATGGCAAAATGGGAGACAGCTCCGGTAAAAGCTGTGAAGGTCATAATAAATACGCTGGTTCCCACAGCTGTCTTCAGTTCGTAACCAAGAACCGATGTCAGGATCAGAAGCATCATCATACCACCGCCGGCACCGATAAAGCCACAGATAAAACCTATCAGAATACCACAGATGACAGACTGCATGGCACGTTTTTTGCAGATATCTACGTCATGGCTTCCTTCGTAGTCATGACCGGACGGACGATAAATTTAATACCGAGAAGGAAGGTCATAAACACAGAGAAGTTTCCCATTGTTGTGGATGGTACCAGGCTTGATACATAGCTTCCAAATATCGTAAACAACAGCACGATGACCATCATGATCAGACCATTCTTCACATCCAGATTCTTATTCTTTCCATAGGTATATGCAGACACGGCACTCGCCAGTACATCCGAAGACAGGGCGATTCCCACTGCCATGTAGGGATCCATTCCCAGAAAAGTAATCAGCATGGGACTGATAACGCTGCCGCGCTCATACCGGCGAATCCGGC